>LFCJ01000399.1_pt1 | contig 26621 bp, 24 predicted proteins | sample 643141 | NCBI WGS metagenome assembly LFCJ01 (sample SAMN03766243, study PRJNA286221) | soda lake metagenome | biome: soda lake; feature: Kulunda steppe; material: water; isolation source: sample B1-Br-g2 brine of Lake Bitter-1 | place: Russia: Kulunda steppe | collected 2010-07
CTAGTCAACGAACAGAGTCTTGACTTTGCTTGTAAGATTTTGATTTTAACTATCAACTATCAACTTTAAACTATCAACTATAGAAATATTGTGAAACAATATTTCTATAAATCTTCAATCTAAGGATGGTAAAAAATGATTAAAGTTATATTAATATCTTTTGCATTGGCTTTAGATGCTTTTGCAGTCTCAATAGGATTTGGTTGTGCTAATCAATTATTAAGCAAGCATAAAGTTTATATTATCTTTAATTTTGGTTTTTTTCAGGCATTATTTTTATTACTAGGGGCTTTATTTGGTAGAATGATTAATAATTATTTATTTGATTTAGGTGATGGTATTAGTGGGTTGATTATTATTATTATTGGGTTATTATTTATTAGAGAAGCTTATTTAGACAAAGAAGATAGTAAAAATGTTGAAATAAGCACTTTATTTCATATTATTCTTGCTATCAGTGTCAGCATTGATGCTTTAGGAGTTGGATTTTCTATTTTTCATAATTATGATAATAGTTTAATATTAGGATATTCGTTAGTAGTAGGTATTATAACTGCTTTAGTAACTGCAGTATCTTTTTATGTTTGTAGTTATATAAGAGATTTTACTATAATAGAAAAATATTCCGAATATACTGCTGGTTTAATTTTATTGAGTTTTGGTATTTATATGATGCTTTAACTTATTTCACTTTTAATCTAAATATTTATAGCTAAATTCACTCATAATAGAATTATAGAGTTAAAATAAATCTAGATTCAGGAGTGATTTAAACTGATTAATGGTTTTTTATCTTTTATTTTACATGCTCATTTACCTTATGTTAAACACTTAAAAGATGAAAATGCACTTGAAGAAAGATGGTTTTATCAAGCTTTAACTGAATGCTATATTCCTTTATTAATTCAATTAAAGGATTTGAGAAGAGAAGAAATTTCTTTTAAATTCACTATTTCTATTAGCCCTCCTTTGTTAGAAATGATGGCTGATAATCTACTTAAAAGTAGATATATTAAATATCTAGATAGTTTAATAAAACTACTTAGATTAGAAAGAGAAATTAAAGCAAAGACTGATTATATAGAGTTGATTAAATTTTATTTAAGTAGAATAAAAGAAATAAAAGAGATATTTTTAAGCTATAATATGGACTTATTAGTTGAGTTTGATAAGCTAAAGCAAGCTAATAAGATTAATTTAATTACTACTGCTGCTACTCATGCTTACTTGCCATTGCTAAAGAAATATCCTACTGCAGTGAAAGCGCAGATAAAACAAGGGGTTAATACTTATCAAAAATATTTTACGACTGCTCCTGATGCTTTATGGTTACCTGAATGTGCTTATTATCCTGGTTTAGATAAAATATTAAAAGAGTTTGCTATTAGGTATTTCTTTCTTGATAGCCATGCTTTGCTAACAGCAGTACCTAGACCTAAATATGGAGTTTTTGCTCCAATTTATACTCAACATTCTGTAGCAGCATTTGCTAGAAATCCTGCTGCTTCAAAGCAGGTCTGGAGCAGAGATGAAGGATATCCCGGGCATCAACTTTATCGTGAATTTCACTGTGATTTAAGTCAAGAATTAAGCTCTGAGTTAGTAAGAGAATATATTCATCCTGAAGGAGTAAGAGCTGATACAGGGATTAAATATTATCGCATAACTGATAAAAATACTCAATCTAAAGAGCTTTATCAACCTTTATTAGCTAAAAGGCGAGCTAGAAAAGATGCTATTGATTTTGTAAATAAGGGCGAAAAGCAGTTGCATAACTTAGCTAAAAGTATTGATCGCTATCCAATTATAACAGCTCCTTATGATGCAGAACTTTTTGGACATTGGTGGTATGAAGGGCCAAGCTTTTTATACCATTTAGCTAAAGAGTTGGATAATGCTATTGACTTAAAATTAATTACCCCAGATAAATATCTTAATTTAGAACCACGAAATCAAGTCTGTAAGCTTAAATTGAGTAGTTGGGGCGAAGATGGTTATAGTGATGTTTGGTTAAATGAAAAAAATAGTTGGATTTATAAAGAATTATTAGAGGCTAGTAAAAAAATGATTACAGCAGCTACTAAAAATAAACAGAGATCTGATTTAGAAAAAAGAGCCTTAAATCAGGCGGCAAGAGAGCTGATGTTGGCCCAAAGTAGTGATTGGCAGTTTATTATTACGACTGAAACTACTGTAGAATATGCAATTAGGAGAGTAAATAATCATTTGAATAATTTCAATAAATTAATTCAAAGTTTAGAAAATAATGCTATTAAGATAGAGCAGGTAGAGGACTTAGAAAAAGAGAATAGTATTTTTGCCGATTTAGATTATAAACTATATGATAGAAAAAAATAATAGAAATTATTCTTAAGCAGCAGGTTTTTTCCTTTGTAGCGAGAAGTTTAGAATTATAAGAGCTAGAAATTAAAGGAAGGGTGAAAATTATGAAGATTGTAGTAATTGGGGCTGTAGCTGCAGGAACTAGTGCTGCTGCTAAAGCAAAAAGAGAGAATCCGGAAGCTGAGATAGTAATTTATGAAAAAGATATTGATATCTCCTATTCAGGTTGTGGTTTGCCTTATTATATTTCTGATGTAATTAAAGAGCGTGATGATGTAATTGTTTACAGACCTGATGATTTTACAGAGGAGAAAGGAGTTAAAGTTGAGACTGAAAAATTAGTTGAAGATATTTTAGCAGAAGAGAAAAAGATTCTAGTAAACGATATAAAGACAGCTAAAAAAGAAGAAGTTAATTATGATAAATTATTAATAGCAACGGGGGCTGAGCCTGTTATCCCTCCGATTAAAGGTATTGAGCTAGAAAATATTTTTTCATTAAGAAATGTAGTTAGTGCTGATAAGATAAAGAAATTTCTTAAAGATAATAATCCTCAGCAGGCAGTAATTGTAGGTGGTGGATATATAGGCTTAGAAATGGCTGAAGCATTATTAGAATATGATTTAGATATAGTAATTATAGAGATGATGGATCAAGTGTTAAACAATTTTGATTCAGAGATGGCTGAAATAGTTGCAGAACATCTAGCAGATAAAGGAGTTGAGATTTTAACAGGAGAAAAAGTGACTGAATTTCAAGGAGAAGATGCTATCAAGCAGGTTAAGACAGCTAGCGGAAGAAAGATTGAAGCTGATTTTGTCTTAGCTAGTTTTGGGGTCAAGCCTAATGTAGAGTTGGCAAAAAAGGCTGGGGTTGAGTTAGGGCCAACAGGAGCAATTAAAGTTAATAATAAGTTAGAAACTTCGCAAGAAGATATTTATGCTGCTGGCGATTGTATAGAGACTACTCACTTAGTTACAAAGCAGCCTACTTGGATTGCCTTAGGTAGTACTGCAAATAAGACAGGGCGAGTAGCAGGTAGCAACTTAGCAGGTGGTGAGATTGAGTTTAAAGGTGTTTTGGGAACTGCAATTACTAAAATCTGTGAATTAACAGCAGCTAGAACCGGTTTAACTGAAAAAGAGGCTCAAGAAGCGGGGTATGAAATTGCTAGCTCATTAGTTGAAGTAGGTAATCATGCTCATTACTACCCAGGTTATGAAAAAATGAAGCTTAAATTAGTAGTACAAAAAGAGGACGGATTAATTCTTGGCGGACAAATCATTGCAAAGGATGGAGCTGATAAAAGAATCGATGTTTTAGCTACTGCCATCTTTAATCAGATGTCTGCAGATGAATTAATAGATTTAGACTTAGCTTATGCGCCACCTTATTCATCTCCTAAAGATGGAGTGATGATTGCTGGAGTTGTAGCTGATAAGCAGACTAAATAATTTACTATAAAGACGCCTTCTTTAACTCCTATTCTTAGAATAGGAGTTTTTCTCTTGTTATAAACTACCTATTATTATATAATTAATAATAAAAGGTATAAATTGGAGGAGGGGATAGAAATGTCTAAAGTTGAGTTGGTTAATATAAATAAGCAGTATAAAAATGATAATTATGATAATGCTTTATTTGCTACTGCAAATGCAATTAATAACCCCTTAAATAGCAAAAAAGAAAGTAAAGACTTAGCTAATGGTAGTCAAGAATATTGGGGTGATAATTCTTATAATACAGGATTTGCTATTAAAGATTTGAATTTAACTATTTCTGATGGTAAAGTTACAGTTTTATTAGGGCCAAGTGGTTCAGGCAAGAGTACCATTTTGAAACTGATAGCTGGTTTAGAAGATTTTGATAGTGGTGAGATTAGATATGACGGAGAAGATATAAGTAATCTTGCTCCACAAGATAGAAAGATTGGCATAGTATTTGAGGATTTTGCTCTTTACCCTCATAAAAGCTCTAAAAGTAATATTCTAGCTAGATTAATCTTTAAGAAAGAAGCAAAAGATGAGCATATAGTAAAAGAGCGATTAGAAAAGACTAGTAAATTATTAGGAGTAGATATAGAGTATTTATTAAATAAAAAACCCGCCTACTTATCTGTTGGTGAAAAGCAACGAGTTGCTTTAGGTCGTTGTATCACTAGAGACCCTAAGCTATTTTTATTAGATGAGCCTTTTTCTAGTTTGGATGCTAAATTAAGAGATAAATATAGAGTTAAATTAAAAGATCTACTAAATACTTTTTCTATAACTACAATTTATGTGACTCATAACCAAAAAGAAGCAATCGCTTTAGGTGATGAAATAGTAGTAATTAATCAAGGTGAGATTGAGCAAAAAGGTAGTTATAAAATGCTGTATAATCATCCTAAAAATATCTTTGTAGCAGAATTTATAAATTCAGATACAGAAAGTAAGGCAATTAATTTAATAGAATCTGAGAAATTAGAAGGTGAATGGGAGGAAGGAGTAATTGGTGTTCGACCTGAAGATATCCTATTGAGCAAAGAAGATAATCTAGATAGATTGATGGCTGAAGTTGTAAATGTTGAATTAAGACCAAGTAAAAAGGCTAAGATTATTCAACTAAAATATAAAGAAGAGTTAATTGATGCAAAAGTTGATTTTGATAAAGAGATAGAGACTGAAGATGAGCTTGGCTTTAAATTTAGTAAGTATCATCTCTTTGATTTAGAGACTGGCGAAAGAGTTTAGAGCAGGTTTTAGCTTAACTTAATATTTATAGATCTTGGCCCATATATTACTATTGTTTTATCTGATCTTTCTTTGTAGACTTAGAGTAAATTTGAGATAAAGGTGGGAAATTAAATTGATTGAACAGCCTAAAAGTTATCTGAAAATATTGGCTTTGTTATATGATACTGAAGGGATTCCAATCGATAATAAAGAAATAATAGAGATGGACTCCTTCTATCTTAATAACTTAGCTAAATTAACTGGGCAAAGAAAGAGTAAACAAAGTATTTTGGCAAAGTTTAAAAGTCTATTTATCAAAAGATAAACCCTGTCTTAAGACAGGGTTTACTTTTTTTGATTTATTGTGCTGCCAGGTGGGGTTTTTTTAGTTAGTTGTAGTCTGCTGTCCTGCTAACTGATTTTCATACTCTTCTACCATCTTCTTAACCATTTGTCCACCAACAGATCCACATTCACGAGAAGTCATGTTACCCCAATAACCTGATTTATACTCATCAGAAACACCTAATTCCTGTGCTGCTTCTAATTTGAATTTATCTAATGCTTGAATAGCCATAGGATTAACTGGTTGATTGCTATTATTTCTAATACTCATTTATCTCCACCTCCTTTGTTTTTCTAGTGTACTCTTATTATTTAAAATATTGGCCTAAATAATACAGGTAATTATTTAGTACTTAAGTCTTCTTTGTATATAATAATAATTTTAGCCAAGGTTATTTTAAATTTTTGGAGGTGATAGAAAGTTTTTGTTTGATTTTATCCACCTAATGTAATATCTTGTTTATCATACCATTCAAGGGCTTGATAGATATCTTCTTCATTAAAGTCGGGCCAAAGTTTATCAACAACATAAAAGTCTGCATAGACTGACTGAGCTGGCAAAAAACCACTTAACCTTCTTCGTTGGCCCCAACGAATAATTAAGTCAATTTTAGAAATGTCGCTAGAATGTAATGAGTTTATAATAGCTTTTTTTGATCTTTTTTCTTCTTCATTAATTTGAGCTAGATCCCAATGCCAACTATAATTAATTAAAAAATTAACCTTAGTCTCTCCAGTACCAAACTCTTTTCTTTTAGTAAAGGTTAAAAGCTCTTTAGGAAACATCTTCGATTCTGTATTGCCAACTACTAATATAGAAGCATCTTCATTAGTTAGTAACCTAACAGATTCAATACAGGCTTTAGTAAAAGCTTGAGTCTGTTTTTTTTTGCGTTTAGTATTATCCATTGTAAAGCCATAAAAGGTCAGTTCTGATACTCCTAATTTTTGACATAATTTAAATGATCTCAATCCAGGCTCTAAACCGTATGTATAGCCTGCTGCCTTATTCAAATTATTTTTTTCAGCCCAGCGGCGATTGCCATCTGGAATAATCCCGATATGTTCTGGTAATCTCATAAAAACACCTCTTTAGAAAGTTTATAATCTAAAGTTATAATACCACGATAAAAACTTATTATTCAGCTTTTAAGATTAAAATCAAAAGCCAAAGCAGAGGTAATATAGCAGCAGCAATAAAAACGGCATTTAAATTATAACGAGCATAAACTATTCTTAAGCTAAATGGAGCTAAGCTCATACCAATAAACTTCATAGTATTAAATAAAGCTATTACAGAACCCATCTGTTTTTTAGGTGCAATAGTAGTCGTTTTATTATAAATACTAGGCTGTATGATTCCCATACCTGATCCAAATAAAAAGATACTAATTAAAACTAGATAATAGTTATTCCATAACGGGATAGTAAGCAAAGAGAGCATTAGCAATAAAAAGCCTATATAAACTTTTTGCTGCCAAGATAAGTACTTATCAATTAAATTTATTTGTGAGGCAAAACTAGCTGAGAAAAAGCCCTGTAATGAAATAAAAATTCCAACCCAAAACTCTGTTAATCCAAAGCTATGAGTTAAATATAAGGGCAAGAAAGTCACTAATGTATATAAAATAAAATAGACTATTAAAGAATGAATAAAGATCTTTTGAAGCTGTCTTAATTTAAGTGCTGCTAAAAGTTTGCTAAAGTATTGTTTCATTCGCTGAAGGCTAAATTTATTTTCTTCAACTTCTTCTGCTTTATTTTCTTCAACTAATAGATAGAAAAAGATTGCTAGAATCAGAGAAAATCCATAAACTAAAAAAGGAAATTTCCAATTAATAGTAGCCAAAAAACCTCCTAAAGAAGGAATAATAACAGCACTAAGTGAAATAGAACCACTTAAAAGTCCCATTGCTTTAAGTCGTGTTTCACCTTGATACCAATCACTAATAAGTGTCATTGCTATAGGAATTAAACCAGCTATACCTATTCCTTGTATAAATCTAAGCAATAATAGAAGATAAAAATTAGGAGCTAATATACATAAAAGACCAAAAAAACCATCAATTGCTAAACAGATAAGAGCAGTCTTTTTTCGTCCTAGTAGATCTATTAATAAACCAATAAAAGGTAAGGTTATAGCTGCAGCTAGAGTGTAAACGCTTAAAACTAACCCGATTTTATCTTCGCTAACTGCAAAGGCATGACTTAAAGTAGGTAAAGCTGGGGCTAAAAGTCCTCCCCCCATAACTCCAAAACTACCCATAATTAGAATAATAATAAGTTTTTTGTTTAAGAATTCAAGTACATCAATAAATGATTTGAATATTTTTTGAATAAACATATTAAATTTAGCTCCTCATTCTATAGTATTTTTAAATATTATATAATTCTATAAAGAATAAGTAAAGTGATTTAATTATAAAATAGCATTGATTTTTGCTATAAAAAATAATATAATACGTATAACCTCCCCGGGTAGAGGGGGAGTAAAATGAAGGGAGTTGTTATGAAAATGAATAAAATTTATTTTATAGCTTGGATTTTTGTGCCTTTGATAGCTATTGGAGGATTATTTATTGCTGAACTAGGATTATTAGTTATGTTAGTTATGTTAGCTTTGATGGGGATTGGTTTAGTTAATGGGAGGTATTTTTGTGGAAATATTTGTCCACATGGGAGCTTATTTGATAATATAATTACTAAAGTTTCATTTAGTAGAAAAATACCTAAATTCTTTAGAAACAAGTTTTTAAAATGGGGATTTTTCATTCTATTTATGTCAATGTTTGTACTTAGATTCATTTCGGCTTTAACTGCAAGCGAAGGAGCATTGACAGCTAATTTAGGAGCAATGTTTGTAATGCAGTATTTGATTATGCCTACTATATTAGGTGTTAGCTTAGCAATTTTAATTAATCCACGAACTTGGTGTTCTTTTTGTCCTATGGGAACTATGGCTCAACTTATGAGTAAATTAGGAAACTTATTGGCTAATCCAAGCCGGATTACTATTACTCAACCTGATGAGTGTATTGAGTGTGGGGCATGTGCTAAAGCTTGTCCAATGCAGTTGGAACCATATAAAAATTTTGATGATGATAATCAATTTAAAGATGATATGTGTATTAAATGCTCTGAATGTGTTAAGAGTTGCCCAGTAGATATATTAGAGTTGAATTAAAGATTTAATTTAAAAAGGCTGTTCATAATTTTTATTTTCAAAAAATTATGAACAGCCTTTTTTATTATAGTTTCATGCATTTTAACTTAGAGTATGTTATAATAATATAAAATATAATCTAAGGAGATAATAATATTGAAAGCATATTTCTCTAAATTAAACATTAACCTAGATGATGACGCTAGAAGAGTTAATTTTTATCGAATTATTGCTATAATTACTGCTGTTTTATATCCCTTAACTGGGCATATATATAAACTTATTAGTCCCGAAGTGGTAGAATCATTGTTAGAACGATGGATTTTAAGTTTTTTATTTCTCATTTTAGTTATTTTAAGTTTTTTTAATACTAGAATAAAAGATAGGTTTCCTTATTTAATTTATTTGTTATTCTTTTTATTATCTTTACATTCTATTTATTTAATTAATTTAAATTGGCATTCTACTAATTATGTTTATGGGATTTTATTTATCTTAATAGCAGGAAATATAATAGTAAAGAATTTATCAGCAATGATAAGTTATAATGTACTAATGTATATTTTAATAGTTTATAGTCTGTTTAATGCTGGAAGTACTGAGGTAGAAAAGAGTTTATACTTCTTTTTTATTAGTTTAACTATAATGATTGCTGCATTTATAAATTATTCTGAAATCAAACTATGGAAACGGCTAAATTATAGAATTCAAGAACAAGAATTAGCAGAGAAAAAATTAAGATATAGAGTAGAATTAGATAAAATGATAACTAATTTATCGACATATTTCATAAACTTAGCTCCTGATCAGATTCCTGATGGAATTGAGAGCTCTATAAAGCAGGTGGCAAAGTTTATTAATGCAGATAAAAGTTTTTTGATGTTATCTGAGTCAGAGCGAAAGATTTGCTATGGATGTAAGGAAGAGGTAGCTGAGTTTTTCTTATCAGATTATCCTAGCTTAGAATCTATAATTAATGATTTTAAGACTATTAAATTTTCTAAGCAAGAAGTTAGTCAGCTAGATAAAAAAGCTAAAGCAGAAGCAAAAGAGCTGTTGCTAGAGTTAAATGTTAAGGAGTTTCTTTTAATTCCCGTAATCTCTCATCAAAAATTAATAGGCTATCTTTATTTTGGAGCTGATAAAAAAGAGAATTGGACTGAAAAAATTATCTTATTACTTAAAGTTGTGGGAGAAATATTTGCTAATGGAATTGCAAGGAAAAGGTCTGCTGATAAAGTAGCTGAATACACGATGGAGATGGAATTAACAAATTTGAAACTAGCAGAGACATCTCAAAAGCTAACTGAAAAAATAAATAAAGCAAAAAAGTTACATAAGCAATTTTTAACCCAAGAGTTTCCAAATATAGATAAACTATCATTTGCAGCTCATTATCATCCAGCAGAAAATCTGGGCGGTGATTTTTATAATGCTTTCCAAACCGGTAATAAAGTAGTCACCTATATTGTAGATATTACTGGTCATGGTTTAGATGGTGCTATGCTTAATATTTTTGTGAGAGAGAGCATTAATAGTTATTTACTGGCTCATTATAAAAAGGGTGATAAATTATTGCCAGCTAAGATAATAGAATTTATTTTTGAGCGCTACCGAAAGGAGAATTTCCCTGAAGATTATTTTATCTGTATTGCATTAGGGATTTTAGATTTAGATAAAATGGAGTATACTTTTGTTAATAATGGGATTCAGGTTACTCCAATGTTGATTGATAACTCAGGTCAATTAAAGGCAATAGAGACTAGTGGTCTTCCAATCTCTAGTACTTTAGAAAAAGAACTTTTCAAACATAATTATTTAGAACAGAAATCTATTGATTTTAGAGTGGGAGATACAGTTGTAATGATTACTGATGGATTGATAGAAGAAGAATCTAATCAGCAAATTTATGGTGAAGCTCGTTATAAAGAAGTTTTATCTAAGCTTGATAATAATGATCCAACAGTAGTGATTAATCAGCTAAACAACGATTTTAAAGAGTTTGCAGGAAGTTTACAAGGTCAAGATGATATAACTATTTTAGCGGTTAAAAGAGAAAAGAGCTAGAACTAGATAAAGTAAAGATTTTAGCAGGGGGAGAGATGCTTATGAAAGAAGAGGAATTGATGGAGAAATTAAGAGTTTTAGGCATTGATATAAAGGAAGAAACTTCTGCTCAAAAGCTGCTTGAAGAATTGGAAAAAATAAAGATTAATGAATTAGAACAGAAGCAATTAGAAAAGAATAAGTTAATTCAGGTTATCAAGCAGAATCCTGTAGCAGTAGTTATTACCGGAAAAGATGGGGTTATAGAATATGTTAATCCTAAATTTGAAGAAATAACTGGGTATAAGAGCAAGGAAGCTCTTGGTCAAACACCTAGGATTTTAAAATCTGAAAAGCATTCTGATAAATTTTATGAAAATTTATGGGGTAGAATTAAATCGGCTAAAACGTGGGAAGGAGAAATTTGCAATTTTAAAAAAGATGGGACCCTTTATTGGGAAAAAGCAGTAATCTTTCCTGTAACAGATGCAGATGGCATTATTAAAAACTATATTAAGTTAGCAGAGGATATTACAGAAGAGAAACAGATCAAAGAAAAACTAGAGTATAAAAATCAGCTTGAGCAATTAATTAGAAATTTGGCCCTGAATTTCATTAATATTGATTTAAGCAATATTGATCAAGATATAACAGATGCTCTTGAGATAATAAGTGTTTTCACTGATGCCTGTTATACTTTTCTCTATAAAGCAGACGAAGAGCGTGAGAATTTTAAATTGGAGTATAGTTGGGATTCTGAAAGTTGTAAAACAGGTTATCCTGTAACTTCAATTAAACGAGAAGAGTTTCCTTGGTTATTTAAAGAGATGAAATATTTACAACCAATTAGTCTTGCTGAGATTGATAATCCATCTGAACAAGCGACTAAAGAAATTAAGCGATTAAAAGATGATGATGTTGATGAAACAGTAGTTGTTCCTATGATTTATGAGGATGAATTTAATGGTATAATAACTTTTAACTTTTGCAATGTTGATTCTATAGCTGAAGATATGATTTATATCTTTAGGATAACCGCTGAAATGTTTGCTAATGCTTTAGGTCGCAAAAAGTCTGACGAGAAGCTAAAAGAATATACTAAGGAATTAGAATATACTAATCAAGCTTTAGAGAAGACATATCAGCAGTTATCAGAAGAGATGGAAAAGGGCAGGGTATTACATGAGCAGTTTCTACCAGATGAGTTTCCTAAACTGGATAAGTTTTCTTTTGGTTCATTTTATAAGCCTGCTAAAAAGCTCGGTGGAGATTTCTATAATGTCATTAAAATAGATAATAGATTACTATTTTATATTGTTGATATTATGGGGCATGGACTTGATGGAGCTATTCTAAATATTTTTATTAGAGAAAGTATTAATAGTTATATATTTGCTAATCATAGTCAGGGCCAAAAAATTTCACCAAAAGAGCTAATTTCTTTTATTCATCGTAGATTCTGTGGCGAAAGTTTTCCAGATGATTATTTTATTTGTCTGATTATGGGGGTTGTTAATTTAAATACAATGGAGCTTTCAATTAGTAATGCTGGAGTTCAAAACCCGCCTTTATTAGTAAATGAAAATGGAAAAGTTGAAGAATTACCAGTCTCTGGGCTTCCTTTGTCTAAAGCTATACGATCTTGTGAATTTTTAGCAGAGAATATAAGAGAAGAGAAAATAAAGATTACTCCTGGTGATAGTATTTTATTAACTACTGATGGAATTATTGAAGAGAGAATAGATAATGATGAAATTTATGGTTTTGAGCGGGTAAAAAATAGTATGAGCCATAATTATTTTCTTTCAGCTCAGCTAATAATTGATAGTATAGTTAGTGATTACAAAAAGCTTAGAGGAGATGTTAAATCTAACGATGATATTACTCTTTTTGCTTTGAAATATAGGGCCAATCGCGAAGATGATTTTTATCGAAAAGAAAGAAGTTCTTATAAATATTGGGAAGAAGTTATTGTTGAAGCAGAAGATTTCTTACGTCAATATTTTACTGAAATTGATTTTATGATGATTGGATTGCGAGAAATAATCTGCAATGCAGTAGAGCATGGTAATCAAAATGATCCTAATAAATTTGTTGAATTAAGAATTAATATTTATCATGAGCATGTCTGTATTACAGTAGTTGATGAAGGAAATGGTTTTGATTGGGAACAGAAATTGAGCGAAGAACGTAATTATCATAGCAATCGTGACCGAGGTCGAGGAGTTTATATTACAGAAATGGCTTTTGATTATTTATATTATAATCCAGCTGGCAATAAAGCAGTTATGGTTAAGATTAAAGAAGGAGACTCAAAAGATGAATAACTTTTTTAAAAATATAAATCCTGCTACTGAAGAAGTAATTGCTGAATATAAGTTGGCTGATGATAAAGAAATTAGAGATAAGATGTTATTAGCAAAAAATAAATTCCAGCAGATAAAAGAGCAAAGAGTAAAGAAAAGGCTTGATTACTTAAAGCGGATCAGAGAAGTTTTGCTGTCTGATTTTTCAGCCATAGTAGAAGATATAGTTCTTGATACGGCTAAAGTAGATGTTGAAGCTTTAATGACAGATATCTTACCTACACTTGATTCGATTAAATACTATGAGAAAAATACTGCTTCAATCTTAAGCAGAGATAAACGTAAAACCCCGTTATTTTTATTTAATAATAGCTCATATGTTGAGTATATGCCTTTAGGGGTAGTATTAATTATTGCTCCTTGGAATTTTCCCTTACAGTTATCTTTAGTTCCAGCTATAACTGCTTTAGCAGCTGGAAATACTGTAGTAATTAAACCTTCAGAGGTGACACCTTTAGTGGGAGAAGTCTTAAAAAGGATTATTAAAAAGGCTGGATTAGAAGAAGGAATTATCCAGATAGTACAAGGTGGAGCAGAAGTTGGCCAAAAATTAATTGCTCAACAGCCTAATAAGATATTTTTTACTGGTAGTCTTGCTACTGGTAAAAAAATAATGGGCCAAGCTGCTAAAAACTTGATTCCAGTAGAATTAGAACTAGGTGGCAAAGACGCAATGATTGTCTGTAAAGATTGTGATTTTGAGCGAGCAGTAGAAGCGGCCGTGTATGGAGCCTTTGCTAATACAGGACAGCTATGTGTTTCAATTGAACGCTTGTATGTGCAAGAGGAGATCTATCAAGATTTTGTGCAAGCAGTAGTGGAAAGAACAAATGAGCTAAGAGTCGGTTCAGGTAAAGATAGTGATTTAGGAGCTATGACTTATGCTAAACAAATAGATATAATAAATGAGCAACTAAGTGATGCTCAAAATAAAGGTGCTAGCGTCTTAACTGAAATAAAAAAAGATGGCCAATTTTTCCATCCTATCATCTTAACAGATGTAAGTCATGAGATGAAGGTAATGACTGAAGAAAGCTTTGGCCCTTTGTTAGGAATCATGTCTGTTAAAGATATTCCAGAAGCAATAGATTATGCAAATGATTCTCCTTATGGTCTTAATGCAAGTGTTTGGAGTAGTAAGCAAGCTCAGGCAGAGGATATTGCTCGTCAACTAGAAACAGGGAATGTATATATTAATGATGTTGTGAAAAATATCGCTAATCCTCATCTGCCTTTTGGAGGAGCAAAAAAGAGTGGGATAGGTCGCTATCATGGTCCAGAAGGGTTATATAGTTTTAGTGAGTCTAAGTCAGTAATGATTAATAAGAACAAAGGAAAAGAACTCAATTGGTTTCCTTATAGTAAGGAGCTATATGAGTTATTAACTGATATAATCAAGATTAATTATGGTACTGGATCTGTATTTAACAAAGCTAAAAGATTTTTAAAAATATTACCTGATATTAAAGATAAGCTATTTTAAGATAAGAAAATACTACAAGATGTTTTATGATGCAGTATAAAATAAATTGAATTGACAAAATAAACAACATATGCTATTCTTAGTCGTAGCGGTTTTAATTATATTTAAAACATAAAAATATTATGTCTTTTAGGAGGTGAAATTTATGGCTTATATTATAACTGATGAGTGTATCTCATGTGCAGCTTGTGAAGATTCTTGTCCTGTTGATGCTATTGTTGAAGGCAGTGACATTTATGAGATTGATGCTGATTTATGCATCGATTGTGGTGTTTGTGAAGGAACTTGTCCGGTATCAGCAATTGAAGCTGGAGAGTAATCACTAATTACTTAGGGCCTCTTTTTTAAGGGGCTCGTTTTTGATTTAATATATAAATATAGTTGCACAATATTTATATAGTTGAGAGTTGATGGTTGAAAGTTGATAGTTAAAATCAAGAAATCTACAATCAAAGTCAAAATCTCTGTAAACCTATGTCTTTAAGCTTTTGATCTTAAGTGGTTTTGAACTTCCTTCGGGTCTTATCAGACCCTTCGTGTAAAGACTACCACTATCAACTATACACTATCAACTATCAACTGATATTAAGTTGCAAACTGCAACTTAATATCTATAATTTAATAATCTGCGGTAAATACTATACATAGAATAGTAAAAAGGAGGTAGAGCTGTTTTGGCAGCTTTTAATTTATGGAGCCTAAAATTGGTTTAGCCTTGGGTGCAGGTTCTGCACGTGGAGTAGCTCATCTTGGTGTTTTAGAAGCTTTTGAAGAGGCTAGTATTGAGATTGATTTATTAGCTGGTACCAGTATTGGTAGCATTATTGCTGGTTTTTATGCTTCTGGGATTGACTTAGCTATGACACAGAAGTTGGCAATGAATATTAATTGGGATTATCTTAATGATTATACAGTACCTAAAAAAGGCTTGATGTCAGGTAAAAAGGTTAAAGAATTTATCGAATTATTAACTAAAAATAAGACTTTTTCTGAACTTGAAATCCCATTTGCTGCAGTGGCTACTGATATTGAGCGAGGCGAAGAAGTAATAATTAAGCAAGGAAAAGTAGCTGATGCATTAAGGGCAAGTATGTCAATTCCTGGGATTTATGTTCCGTATAAATTAGAAGGCAGAACATTAGTCGATGGTGCTGTTTTAAATCGAGTTCCAGTACAGGTTGTAAAAAATATGGGAGCAGATATAGTTGTAGGAGTTAATGTTACACAGAATTTAGTTGATAAAAATGTAAATAATATATTTGATGTAATCTTAAACTCAATTGATATTATGCAACAAGAGATTACTAATCATAAAAAAATTGGAGCTGATTTAGAAATAAATCCTGATATTGAACATATAGATTCTCGTAGTTTAGAGCAAGCTGAAGAATGTATTAAACTTGGTTATCAGGCTGCAAAAGTAGAGATTTCTAAATTAGAAAAGATTATTAAGAGGTGGAAAAATGAAAAAAAAGATTAAAGGGTTAATAATTGTTTCAGTTTTGGCTATTTTATTAAGTATAATACCAACTACTTATAACTTGGTCACTCCTGGGGTTATTGAGGATATTTCTCCGATGATAGAAATAGAGAACAGAAGCAGAGATGAAACTGGAGAAGTAATGTTAGCTGCTGTAACAGTGAGAAGAGCAAGGTTGATGCATTTATTATATGTAAGTCTCTTTAGACCAGAGTTTACGAGGTTAGAGCCTATTCCTGAAATTGATATGGATAAGTATTTTGAGTTGATGCAGGAAATGATGCAAGAAAGCCAATTGACTGCTAAGATTGTAGCTTTAGAAAAGGCAGGTTATCAACCAGTAGTAAAAGCTGATGGAGCTAAAATTGAAGATATTTTAGATGATTTTGACGCTACTAATAAGCTTAAAGCTGGAGATGTAATAATTGAAGTTGATGGATTAGAAGTTGAGTTAGCTACTGATGTACAAGAAAAGCTTAGAAATAAAGAAGTTGGAGAAGAGATTTTAGTAACAGTATTAAGAGATGATGAGGAATTAAATTTTGAAATTATAACTAAAGCCTTAGAAGATGAGTCTGATATACCAGCAATTGGAGTTTTAATTACTTCATATAATCGTGAAGTTGAGTTGCCTGTGGATGTTGAAATAGATGCCGGAAAAATTGGAGGGCCTTCAGCAGGAAGCATGTTTGCTTTAGAAATTTATAATCAGTTAACAGATGAAGATATAACAGCAGGAAATAAAATAGCAGGAACTGGAAGTATAGACTTAAATAAAAATATTAATCGAATTGATGGGGTTAGACAAAAGATTAAAGCTGCTGCAGATGAAAATGTAGATTACTTTTTTCTTCCTGCTGATAATCAAGAAGATATAACTGATTTTGGCACTCAATATCAAGGAGTTAATTTAGTAGTTGTTAGCAATTTTGCTGAGCTTTTAGATTATCTTAATCAATTATAATTGGATGTTGTCTGAAATCACTTCCCCCACAGCGATATTGTTGGCCCGGATAAGCTAAATTATAAATATTGTTTGCCTTAATATCAATGTTTAACATCTTTTTTAGTGGCGTGTCAAGATTATAATTGCTTTTATAATAATCGGCTACTTTAGTAATTATAGGAATATCAGACTTAGCTTTAATTTGTCTCAGTAGCCTTTGGCCCTGTTTTGTAAAGCCTAAGACTCTAAGATATTGAGGGCCACCATGTATATCAAACTCTGCTAAAATATTAGCTTTAAGCTCAATTAAAACCTGGCTAATAATCCTTTGAATTCTGCTTCGAGTATAGCATTTAGTCTTAATTAAATTAAGTAATTCTTCTAAGTTAGTAGCTTTTTTGGCAGCAGATTTAATTCTGTTATTTAATCCTGGGGCTACATCTTCATAATTATTTAGTTCTTGGCGATTAATTCTGCGTAATAAAGTTAAAATTTGTTGAGTAAATGATTCAAAGAAGATAGGTCCTCGATTAGACTCTAATTCTTGTTGCAAGATTTGAAAACTACTTGTTGGCAAATTCTCTTTAATTTCACTGCTTAAATTCTCTGGCTTATTTACTTTGATCTTGTTTCTGATTGCTGTTGCACTAGCAAATGATTTTATTTTCTGATCATGATACTTACTACCTTTTCTTTTAACTGTAACAGCTAGGATATTACTATCTAATTTATTGAGTGCTTTAAGGTATTCAATTCCTAAAATATTATTAGGGCTATTAAGAGCTTGTTGATATTTCTTTAGCTCCAAGCTCTTTTCATTCTCTTTTAGATAAGTAATAACTGCTTTTGCTGTAGACTTTGGATATGATAAGCCAGTAGTTAAATTATTTTTAATTAGCTTACTTAATCTCTCAGGTTCATCTGTTAAAAGGTTAGCTAATTGAGTTAATACTTTTAAGTTACCACTTTCGCTACCAAAAGATATATAATCAACAATCCCTGTGGCATCTAGTAATTTAACTGCTCCAAAAGCAAAGTTAGGAGCACTGCGAATTGTATAAGAAACAGGTAGTTGAATTACTAAATCAATTCCTTCCCGCAAAGCAATTTCAGTTCGACTAAATTGATTGATTAAAGCTGGAGTACCCCTTTGTAAAAAATTCCCACTCATAATGGCAATTGTAGCCTCAGCATCTGTTTTAGCTAAAGACTGATTAAGATGATATTTATGTCCTTGATGAAAAGGGTTATATTCAGCTATTATACCTAATATTTTCATTTTTAACCTCCAAATCTTTAACTTAGCGTTAAATCTAAAGTTTAGTTGATCTAGTTAAGTATCTGCAATTACACTATACACTTAACTTTATTTTTTTTCAAGTAAGTATAAATAGCTATGTATAAATATTAAATCAAAATTATATTATTAAGTTATCAGATAGTTGAGAATATTCAAATTTGCCAAATGATTTAAACTTTGTCGCTTAGGGAGTCTAATTGAGCTAGAAAAAAGAGAGTATTATAGCGAATTTAATTATAAAAAAATACTTAATTTAGCATTATATTAAATCTAGCAATCCCTATTATTGCAGAGGATTATAAGGTGAAGTCTGCTTGTGAAAAAAATAAAAAAATCAGGCTAGTGAGAAATTTATATTATTTTGAAACTTAATTACTTTTTTCGACAGTAAAATTTAAGTTCTTGACTATCAAGTATCAATTATGTACTATATAATTATAAATGGAACAAAATATTTAAATATCTAACTTAATATTTAGGGGGGAAAATGTGAATTTTATAAAGAGTATTCATCAGAAGGCTACTAAGGATAAGAAGACAATAGTTCTACCAGAAAGTAATGATGAAAGAATTATTAAGGCTGTAGCAAAGATTATCGAATCAGATATTGCTAACGTTATCTTATTGGGTAATCAAGAAGAAGTTGAGGCTTTGGCTCAAAAAAATGATGTTGACTTAACGGATGTTAAGTTGATCAATCCTGCTAATAGTGATAAATTAGAGAAATATTCTAATTTATACTATCAGAAAAGAAAACATAAGGGGATAACTTTAGAGCAGGCTGAAGAAACAGCTAAAGACCCGCTTTATTTTGCTTCTTTAATGGTAGAAGATGGGGATGCTGATGGAAAGGTAGCTGGGGCTTGTAATGTAACTGGCGATGTCTTAAGAGCTGCTATTAAAGTTATAGGCACTGAAGAGGGTATTTCTGTTGTTTCAGGAGCACTTGTAATGGTATTGTCTGATGATAATTATGGTGAAGATGGTATACTTGTCTTTGCTGATTGTGCTGTTAATCCTAATCCGGATGCAAATAAATTATCTGAAATAGCAATATCTTCGGCTCAGACTGCTCAAGATTTAGCTGGAATAGAACCTAGAGTAGCTATGTTATCTTTTTCGACTAATGGCAGTGCTCGTCATGAATTAGTTGATAAAGTCAGCAAGGCTACTGAGCTTGCTAAAGAGAATAGTCAGTTTTTAATTGATGGTGAAATGCAAGCTGATGCGGCTATAGTACCTGAGGTTTCAGCTAGTAAGTTTCCAGATAGTAAATTAGCTGGCGAGGCTAATGTATTGGTTTTCCCAGATTTGCAATCAGGTAATATCTCTTATAAATTAATTCAACGCTTAGCTGGTGCTGAAGCAATTGGCCCTGTATTACAAGGGATTGCTAAACCGGTTAATGATCTTTCACGTGGCTGTAGTGTAGAGGATATAGTAAATGTAACTGCAATTACTGCTGTTCAGGCTCAAAAAAAATAAATAGGAGTGATAGTAAATGAAAATATTAGTAATTAATAGTGGAAGTTCGTCAATTAAGTATCAACTATTTAACATGACTGAGGAGACAGTACTAGCTAAAGGACTTATTGAAAGAATAGGGATTGATGGATCAAGATTGGAGCAAGAAAATCAAGCAGATGAAGAATTTGTGATTGAAGAAGAGATTGCAGATCATACTAAAGGTATGGAGCTAGTTATCAATGCTCTAATTGATCAAGAACATGGTGTGATTAGTGATGTTGATGAGATTGGAGCAGTAGGTCATAGAGTAGTTCATGGTGGAGAATATTTTTCTGATTCAGTAATAATTGATGAAGATGTAAAAGCAAAGATTGAAGAATGTTCTAGTCTTGCTCCATTACACAATCCAGCTAATCTAATGGGGATTGAGGTCTGTGAAGAGTTAATTCCTGGAGCACCTCAAGTAGCTACTTTTGATTCTGCTTTCCATCAGTCAATGCCTGAAAAAGCATATCTTTATCCACTGCCTTATGAATATTATGAGCAGCATAAAATAAGAAGATACGGTTTTCATGGAACATCGCATAAGTTTGTAGCTGAGCGTGTAGCTGAAGAAATCGGGGAAGAGTTTACAGACTTAAAAGTTATAACTTGTCATTTGGGAAATGGTGCTAGTGTAACAGCAATCGAAGATGGAGAGTCTAAAGATACAAGCATGGGCTTTACTCCTTTAGAAGGTCTAATGATGGGAACTAGATCTGGTAATCTTGATCCGGCTATTATTCCATTTATTATGGAAAAAGAAGATCTTAGTACTGAGGAAGTAGATCATATATTAAATAATGAAAGTGGTCTTTTAGGTATATTTGAAGAGAGTAGTGACTTTAGAGATATAGAATCTGAATTGGAAAAAGGCAATAAGCGGGCCAAAGTAACTTTTGATATGTTTAACTATCGAGTACAAAAATATATTGGAAGTTATGCTGCTGTAATGAATGGAGTAGATGCTATAGTCTTTACAGCTGGAATTGGAGAAAATGCAATAAACGTAAGAGAAGCAATCTGTAAGGATTTAGGCTATCTTGGAGTAGAGATTGATACAGATCGAAATGATATGCGAGGTAAGGTTCAAAAGATAAGCACTGATGACTCAACAGTTGATGTTTATGTAATTCCAACTAATGAAGAGTTAGTTATTGCTACAGATACTAAAGAACTTGTTGAGTAATTACTAAATTTTTGTCTTGACAAGAAAGCAAGATCTATATTATAATAATGATTGTGCGTGCTATAGAGGTGATTAGTGATGAAAATAAATGTGCGAGATATTAAAGAAAATGTAGGCGATAGTTGTTCTGTTAAGCTTTCAGCGGCTTTAGAAGAGGAAAAGATTAATGGACAGCTGGTTTTGTTTACTGAGCCCCTAGATATTAGGCTAAATATCATTAATGCTGACCAGGAATATGCATTAATGGGAGATTTAGATGTTGTAGCACAAAAATCATGTAGTAGATGTTTAGAAGATGTAGAGTTTTCTTTAAGTATTGATTTTAGTACTGAAGTTGATAAATCTGTAGTAGAAGATGATGAGGTTGATATTTCTGATTATATAATTGAGCATATTAGATTAGCAATGCCAATGCAGGTTATATGTGATGAAGACTGTCAAGGGTTATGTCCTAGCTGTGGGATAGATTTAAATTATGATGAATGTGATTGTATGATGCATGAAGTTGACCCAAGACTTGCTAAATTAGAAAAATTACTTGATAGATAATTCAATCTTATTTGTCGTAATAAAAGGAGGTGGACATTATGGCAGTACCAAAGCGGAGAACATCTAAAACCCGAAAAAGAAAGAGAAGAACTCATTGGAAATTAAATGCTCCGAATTTAGTAGAATGTCCTCAGTGTCATGAAGCTAAATTATCACATCGAGTATGTCCAGAGTGTGGTCACTATAAAGGTAGAAAAGTTAAATAAGAGATTAAAAAAAGTCAGGGCTTTTGCTCTGGCTTTTTTCATTGTGAAAAAATATATTTGCATCTCAAATTATTTTTCTATATAATAATTAATGTGAGATTAGTAGTAGGTATTAATAACAACTAATAAAAAGGTGATAATAAATAATGAATAAGCTATCGCGAAGTGAGAGACAGAAAAAATTACAGAAAAAATTAGATGATAATCCCTTTTTAACTGACCAAGAACTAGCAGACTTTTTTGGTGTCAGCATCCAGACAATAAGATTAGATAGAATGAAATTAAATATACCTGAAGTCAGAAAAAGAATTAAAGATGTAGCTCAGGATGTTTATTCCAAAGTTAAGTCTGTACAGAGTGGAGAAATTATTGGTCAGTTAGTAGAGCTTGAATTAAACGAAGAAGCTAGCTCTATTTTAAAGCCGACAGAGGAATTATTACTAGAAAAAAGTCAAGTTGTTAGAGGGCATCATATTTTTGCTCAAGCTAATTCTTTGGCGGTAGCGATTATTGATACTGATGTTGCATTAACAGGCTCAGCTGATATAAAATATCATCGTCCTGTTAAATTAGGAGAAAAATTGCTGGCTTTAGCTAGTGTTAAGAAACGCAAAGAAAATAAATTTTTTATTGAAGTAGAGACTAAGGTTAAAGAAGAGATAGTCTTTAGTGGTGATTTTGTTATTTTTTCCGTTGAGGATGAAGTTTAATTAGGGGGGATAAGATGAGCATAGTTGTTGATGCTATGGGTGGTGATGATGCTCCAGGAGAGATTGTTAAAGGTATAGCTTTAGCCAGTTTAGAGTATGATAAAAAGATTATATTAACTGGTCCTAAAAAATTACTTGAATCAGAGTTAGAAAAATATGAGCATGATTCTAAGAAAATAAGTATTCAACATGCCCCAGAAGTAATCGGAATGGGAGATACTCCAGCCCGGGCCATTAGAAAAAAGAAGGATTCTTCTATAGTTGTTGCTGCTAGAATGGTTAAAGAAGGCAAGGCTGAAGCTTTTGTCTCGGCTGGGAATACTGGAGCAGTTATGGCTGCTAGCACTTTGGTTACTGGTAGAATTAAAGGTATTGATCGTCCAGCAATTGCTACCATATTTCCCGCCTTAAAAGGAGAAACATTAGTTTTAGATGTTGGGGCCAACGTTGATAGCACGCCGAAGAATTTATTACAACAGGCCTGGATGGGCCAACTGTATAGTAAACAGCTAATGGGGAAATCTAATCCTAAAGTAGCTTTATTAAGTGTAGGAGAAGAAGAGAAAAAAGGAAATAAATTAACTCGTGAAGCAACAAAATTATTAAAAGAAGAGAGCAATCTTAATTTTGTGGGCAATGCTGAGGGAAGAGATATATTTACTGGTGAGTATGATATAATAATTTGTGATGGTTTTGTAGGAAATGTAGTTTTAAAAATGGCAGAGGGCTTATCGGATACTATTTTTAAAGTAATTAAACGTGAGATTAAATCTAGTATTTTAAGCAAAATAGGAGGTTTATTATTAAAACCAGCCTTTAAAAGAGTTGCTAAAAGCCTAGATTATACTGAATATGGAGGAGCACCTCTGCTGGGAATTGATGGAATAACGATTATTGGTCATGGAAGCTCTAATGCAAAGGCGATAAAGAATGCAGTTAGAGCTGCTTCAGAATCAATTGATGCTGAATTAGTTAATTCAATTAAAGCCAATCTTGAAGGAAGGAATGATGGATAAGTATGGGGGATAGAAAAAAAGCTCGGGTAGCAGGAGTTGCTTCTTATGTACCCGATAAAATTATAACTAATAATGATTTAGAAGAGATGGTGGATACAAGTGATGAATGGATTAGAGCTAGAACTGGGATTAAAGAAAGAAGAGTAGCAGATGAAGATACAGCTACCTCTGATTTGGCTTACCAAGCTGCAAAAGAGGCCTTAGCTGACGCTGAGATGGAAGCTGATGAATTAGATCTTATCTTAGTTGCTACTGCAACTCCTGATTATCCAGCTTTTCCAGCTACTGCCTGTGTTTTACAACATAAATTAGGAGTCAAAGAAATTCCTGCTTTTGATTTAGCAGCAGCTTGTACTGGATTTATTTATGGACTTTCCACTGCTACTCAATATATTGAAGCTGGAACTTATGAAAATATTTTAGTAGTAGGAGCAGAGACTTTATCAAAGATTATTAATTGGGAAGATAGAGGTACGTGTATTTTATTTGGTGATGGTGCTGGTGCAGCAGTCTTGACTGCTGATGATAAAGGTGGCATTATTAATAATATAATTGGTGCTGATGGTGAAATGCATGAAGTTTTAATGGTACCTGGTGGTGGTTCAAAAGAGCCTTTTTCTCAGAATGTATTAGAACAAGAAGCAAATTATATTATAATGGATGGTAAACCTGTCTTTAAATTTGCAGTTAGAATCTTAGGTAAAGCTGCTAAAGAAGCTTTAGAAGATGTTGGTTTAGGGGTTGATGATATAGATTTTTTAATTCCACATCAGGCTAATATACGTATAATTGATGCTGCAGCTAAAAGATTAAAGTTAAATCGAGAGCAAATTTATGTTAATCTTGACCAATACGGTAATACTTCTGCTGCTTCTATTCCTTTAGCTTTAGCAGAGGCTAAACATAAAGGGAAATTACAAGCAGGCGATATTGTAGTCTTAGTCGGATTTGGTGCTGGTTTAACTTGGGGAGCTACTGTGATTGAGTGGCAGTAATTAGTGATAATTTACAATTAACGATTGACAATTAACAATTAAAATTCAAGAGTGATTAAAAAAATAATAATTTGTAGTAATAATTTGGCAATTTTAGATCTTAAATCGAAATAAATATGGAGTGATACTAAAGATGAAGAATAAAGAGTTATGTGAGATGTTAGAAATAAAGTATCCTATTTTACAAGGAGGAATGGCTTGGGTAGCTACAGGAGAGTTGGCTGCTGCTGTTTCTGATGCTGGTGGATTAGGAATTATTGGTGCTGGTAATGCTCCAGCAGATGTAGTTAGAGAAGAGATTCAAAAGGTTAAAGCTAGAACTAATAAACCTTTTGGTGTTAATGCTATGCTATTATCACCTTTTATTGATGAAGTAATGGAAGTAATAGTTGAAGAGGAAGTTCCAGTAGTTACCACTGGTGCTGGGAATCCAGCTAAATATCTTGATGATTTAAAAGAAGTTGGTAGTAAGGTGATACCAGTAATACCTTCTGTAGCTTTAGCTAGACGAATGGAGCGTTATGGTGTTGATGCAGTTATTGCTGAGGGGAATGAAGCTGGAGGACATGTTGGGCAATTGACAACGATGTCTTTACTACCACAGGTTGTAGATGCAGTTGATATTCCAGTCATTGCTGCTGGTGGTATAGGTGATGGTCGTGGGTTTTTAGCTGCTTTATCTTTAGGTGCTGCTGGAGTACAGATGGGAACTAGATTTGTCTGTGCTGAAGAATGTACAGCACACCAAAATTATAAAGAGGCAATTATTAATGCTAGAGACCGTGATGCTATTATAACAGCAAGGTCGACTGGGCATCCGGTTCGTAACTTAAAAAATAAATTGGCCCGCAAGATCTTAAAGATGGAAGAAGAAGGAGTTTCTAAAGATGAGATTGAAGAATTAGGCATTGGTTCTTTAAAGGATGCTGTAGTAGATGGTGATGTAGATGAAGGTACAATAATGGCCGGTCAAATTTCTGGTATGATTTCAGAAGTTGAACCTGCAGAGGAAATTATTAAAAGTATTATAGATCAAAGCGAAGAGATACTTAAAAAAGGTTTAGCAATTAAATAAATCTTGCAAGGAGGAGTAAGTAATAATGGGCAAAACAGCATTTTTATTTCCCGGTCAAGGTTCGCAAAAAGTAGGAATGGCTAAAGACCTGGCTGAGGATTATCAGATAGTAGAAGATACTTTTGAAGAAGCAAAAGAGATATTAGAACCTGAGCTAGATATAAAAGAGTTAGCCTTTTTTGGTCCAGAAGATGAACTTACTGAGACTGAAAATACTCAACCGGCAATTTTAACAGCTAGTGTAGCTATTTTAAGGCTGCTAAAGGAGAAAGAAATCGAATTTGATTTTGTAGCTGGTCATAGTCTAGGTGAGTATTCAGCTTTAGTAGCTGCAGGAGTAATTGATTTTGCTTCAGCTTTAAAGTTGGTTAGAAAAAGAGGGCTTTTAATGCGTGATGCTGACCCAAATGGGGAAGGTAGAATGGCAGCGATTATTGGTTTAGATGATCAAGAGGTAGAGAAAATATGCCAAGCTGCTGCTGCAGATGAGGTAGTTCAAGTAGCAAATTATAATTGCCCAGGGCAGGTAGTTATTTCTGGGACTAAAGCTGGAGTTGATGCAGCTATTGAAGCTGCTAATGAGCAAGGTGCTAAACGAGCTATTTCGCTTAATGTGAGTGGTGCTTTTCATTCTAGCTTAATGGAAGAGCCAGGAGAAAAGTTGGCTGATGAGTTAAATAATTATTCTTTTAATCAGCCTCGGGTGCCAATTGTGACTAATATAGATGCTAAATTAGTAGATCAATCAGAGGATGTAAAAGCAGCTTTAGTTAAACAGATTAGTGGCTCGGTGCGTTGGACTGAAAGTATTAAGAGCTTGATTGATTCTGGAGTTGATACTTTTATTGAGGTTGGCCCGGGAAGAGTATTAAAAGGATTTATGCGACGAATTGATCGGAGTGTAACTGCCTTAAATGTTGGCGATAAAAGATCTTTAAATAAAACTATGAATAAGTTATAATTTAAAATTTAAAATTGACAATTAAAAGTCAAGAACGTTTAGTTCAAAATCAATTTATGCTATATCAATTTTATAGATATTGTAAGGAGGAAAAGAGATGAATTTTGCTGATAAAGTTGCTTTAGTAACTGGTAGTTCTAGAGGGATTGGGAAAGTGATTGCTTTGCAGTTGGCCCAAAATGGAGCTGATGTAGTAGTTAATTATCCATTTGAGGGTGAGAAAGAGAG
>LFCJ01000400.1_pt1 | contig 26561 bp, 21 predicted proteins | sample 643141 | NCBI WGS metagenome assembly LFCJ01 (sample SAMN03766243, study PRJNA286221) | soda lake metagenome | biome: soda lake; feature: Kulunda steppe; material: water; isolation source: sample B1-Br-g2 brine of Lake Bitter-1 | place: Russia: Kulunda steppe | collected 2010-07
AGCCTGCGTCCCGTGCTCTCGCGCTTCCTGCGCCGCCGCCTGCGCCATATGGCGGTGATCTCCCAGGCCGAGATTCCCGATGACCGAGCGCTGCGCGTCACGCAGCTGGTGGGTGGCCGATGAGTAGCGGGAGGCCGATGAGCAAAGGGTGGCTGACAGTATGAGCGTAATGCGATTCACAGGAGTCAACAGTCGCGAGGCGATGCGCCAGGTGCGCGCTGCCCTCGGCGATGACGCCCTGATCCTGGCCAATCGGCGCACCGATCAGGGCATCGAGATCCTGGCCATGGCCGAGCCGGGGGCCGAGCCGGCGACGCCGGTACCCCCGGCGCGCCGCTCCGCGACCCCCGACGCTCCAGAGCGCCCGTCCACACCGCGTCGCCCCTCCGAGCGTCGCTCATCTGTGCCGCTCTCTTCCGGGCCTCCAGCCGCGGCGCCCAGTCCTGCGGCGCCCAGTCCTGCGGCGCCAGCGCCCGATCGGCCGCGGCGCCGGCCGGCCGACGCGCCGGCCGCGATCTCGGGTCCGGAGGCGGCGGGGCCCCATGACGCCTTCGAGGCGATGAGCGCCCGCCTGCTGCAGGAGATGCAGGAGATGCGCGATCTGCTGGCCGCACGGGCGCCCGCGACCGCGACGCCACCGCAGCGTGAGCGCCTGATCCGCTGGCTCGAGGAAGCGGGCTTCTCGCGGACCGTGGTCGACGAGGCGCTGTCGGCGCTGCCCGTCGACCTCGAGCAGGGCGCCGAAGCCGCCTGGCTGATCGCCCGGCTGGCCGCACGTCTGCCGGTGCAGGAAGATGAGCTGGCGCTGCTCGACCGTGGCGGCATCGTGGCGCTGGTGGGGCCCACCGGCGTCGGCAAGACCACCACGGCGGCCAAGCTGGCGGCGCGCTTCGTGATGCGCCACGGGCCCGAGCCGGTGGCGCTGGTGTCGACGGATGGCTTTCGCGTCGGCGCCCATGAGCAGCTGCGCATCTATGCGGAGCTGCTGGGCATTCCCATGCACGGCCTCGAGCTCGAGCAGTCTCTGGAGAGCCTGCTCCCTTCGCTGGCCGGGAAGCGCTTCGTGATCATCGACACCGTGGGCATGAGTCAGCGCGACCGCCGAATCATCGATCAGATCGCCAGGCTTCAGGGGGGCGCGCCGGTACGCCCGGTGCTGCTGCTGAATGCGGCCAGTCAGCCGGAGACCCTGGAAGAGGTGGTCATCAATTACCGCCAGGCGGTGCAGGCGGCGGGGCTGGCGCTCGAGGACTGCGTGATCAGCAAGCAGGATGAGGCCGGCCGCCTGGGCCCGCTGCTGGATGCCCTGATGCGCCACGGGCTGCGCCTGCTGTTCGTGGCCCACGGGCAGCGGGTGCCCGAGGATCTGGCCGTGGGCGATCCCGCGGCGCTGGTCGAGCAGGCGCTGGCGGTGCGCAGCCGGGCGCCGCGCTCGGAACCTCCGGCGGGGGCCGCGCTGCTGCTGGGTCGGGGGCGGCGTCTGGCCGCTCTGCTGGTGACCCTGCGCGAGCGCGTGCCGGGCTTCGAGGAGCTGGAGCGTGCCTGGGCGCTGGCCGGGGTGCCGCCCAGCCTCCAGCCGCAGCGTCTCGAGGCGCTGATGGAGCAGGCGCTGCCGCCGTCGGCGGGGCGTATCTGGATGTCCCGGGCGCGGGTCCGCGGTGAGGCCTGGTCGCAGCCCGATCTCTGCCTCGATCACGACGGGCAGTGGTCGGCGCTGCCGAGGCTGCAGCACCTGGCGCCGCCGGGGGAGGTCGAACGCCTGGCCTGGGCGGAGTCCACGACGCCGCTTGGCGCCCATCTGATGGTCGGACTGCCCGGTGACGATAGCCGACGCTGGCTGGCAGAGCAGGGGCGCGACTGGGTCGCGCTGGTGCGCGGGGGGCTGCGCGTGGAGGCGGCGGGGGAGCGACGATCGATTACCGAGCTGAAGCCGGCGATGGCCCAGCGCCAGCCGCGGAGCCTGCGCTGGCGCAGCCGTGACGCTCAGCTGCGGCTCGCCGCCTGTGCGGTGACCCTGGGGGGTGGCGAGCCGCTGCGGGCCTGGGCGGGCGAGCTGGTGGATGCCTTCAGCGGCAAGGTGCTGAAGCGGGCCTGGTGGCTGGCGCCGGATACGCTGCGCGGACGTGCCGTTCCGCTGCTGTTGACGCAGCTGTCGGCCGACGCTCTGCCCCTGCTGACGCGACGCGCCATTCGCCGCCTTGCCGAGGCCGACGCCGACATGTCGCCGTCGCTGCGTCTGACCCTGGGGGCGGGCCTGGCGGCGGTGGCCGTGCAGCTGGAGACGAGTGATGAGGCCTGGGCGCCGGCGCTGCGCGGCGAGCTGCTGGGGCTGCTGGCGGGCAAGCGGCGCAGCAGCGCCGAGACGCTGCTGGACGCCCTGCTGCACCTGGGGTTGGCACGTGAAGCGCTGAGGGAACTTGGCACGGTCGGGCAGGAGGGACTGCACTGAGATGGCAATGGACCAGGCAGCGGGACTACGCGAGTGGGCCTCCCGGAGGGAGGCGGATGTGGGCAGCTGTCCGCAGCATGTGGTCGAGGCGCTGGTCGCCCTGGCGCGACAAGGAGGTCGGGCGCCACGGCCGGCATCCGTGCCGCCTTCCCCGGCCCTGGCGTCCGCGACTCAGGGGAGGTCGGGCGGCGAGCCCGTGCTGATGGTGCTCGGGCTGCCCGGCTGTCAGCTCGATCGGGTGAGAGAGCTGCTGACCCACTGGCATGATGGTGGGCGGCGCTGGGTCGGCAGGCCGGAGAGGTGGCGGCTGGTGCCGGTGTCGGTCGCGGATGCGCACCTGCCCTTGCTGGTGGAGCAGCAGTCGCACTGGGCGCTGTGGGTGGAGTCGGACGCCGAGGCGTTCCGGCGTGCCTGGCGGCTGCTGCTGACCCTGGCGGAGGGGCCCTGCCCGAGGCGGCTGCTGGTGGTGCATCCGCCGGGGATCACACGCCAGGGCCTGCTGGACAACCTGCGCCAGGCCGCCGCCCACTACTTCGGTATCGAGCTGGTGGTGCTGGCATGAGCAGGCGCCTGCTGCTGCTGGCGTGGCTGCTTGCATCGCCCGCGCTGGGGGCGGGAAGCTGGGTCGGCCAGGCGGGGCCGGTAGGCGTCTTCATGGCCGATCGGCCCGCCGCGTCGTCGGACATGGCCCCGCCTGCCGCCGTCGGCGGCGGCGTCATCCGTGACGTGCGCTGGCGCTATAGCGTGCCGCCGGGCCAGGCAGTGGTGGGCTGGCTCTGCCATGCCGAGGGCTGCACCGAGCTTTCCGGCCCGAGGGGGCAGAGCCGCAGCCTGAGCGGGATGCCGGCCGGCACTCCGCTGCACTTTCGCTTTGCCCTCGCGCCGGGTCAGCGCACTGCGGCGCGCGTCAGCGAGCTTCAGGTTATCGTCAACTATCGGTAGGACAGGCGAACGGCATGTACACCGCCAAGGGAAAGATTGATCAGAATGAGCTGCTTGCCCAGTACCTGCCCCAGGTGAGGCGCCAGGCGCTGACGCTGCAGGTGCGGCTGCCCGCAAGCATCGAGCTGGATGATCTGATCCAGGCCGGCATGGTGGGGCTTCTGGAAGCCCTCGGCCGGTTCGATGCCGGGCAGGGCGCCAGCTTTGCCACCTTCGCCAGTCAGCGGATTCGCGGCGCCATGATCGATGAGCTGCGCAGCCGGGACTGGTTGCCGCGCAGCGTGCGTCGCAATGCTCGGGCCGTGGACGAGGCGATTCGCCGCCTCGAGCAGCGCCTGGGTCATCCCCCCGAGGAGCATGAGATCGCCGCCGAGCTGGAGATGGCGCTGGCGGACTACCGGCAGCTGCTCAACGATACCAACAACGGCCAGCTGCTGCCGTTCGAGGAGCTGGTGGCGGAAGGGCAGGATCCGGGGCAGGCGGGCACGCCGTTCGGCACCCCCTTCGGCGATCTGGTGGATCAGCAGCAGCGGGGTCGACTGGTCACGGCGATCGAGGCGCTGCCCGAGCGGGAGAAACTGCTGATGGCGCTCTATTACCAGGAGGAGCTCAACCTCAAGGAGATCGGCGCAGTGCTGGGGGTCACGGAATCCCGGGTGAGTCAGCTGCACAGCCAGGCGGTGAGTCGCCTGCGCGCCTGGCTCCAGGACTAGGGAGCCTCTCAAGAATTCCCCGCGCCGGCCGATAGCGCCTATTGCTCTACTCTTCTCTTCCTTGGCATGGGGCCGCGCATGAATCCCTCGACGCTCATCGGTATCTTTGCCAGCTGTGTGCTGCTGGCCAGCGTGCTTTTCTTCACGGCAGAGTCGCCTCAGAGCTTCATGAACCTGCCGGGTCTGGCCATCGTGCTGGCCGGTACCATGGCGGCCACCTTCATCAGCTACCCGCTCAAGGAGGTGGTCAGGGTGGTCAGGCTGGTGGGGATCGTCTTCCGCCGCGAGAACACCTATATCCGGGACGACATCAAGGAGCTGGTGGACATGTCCCGCCTCTGGTTCAAGGGGGATGTGAGGGCCGTCGAGCGGGCCCTGGAGGAGACCCGCAACCCCTTCCTGCGCACCGGCATCCAGCTGGTGATTGCCAATACCAAGGAGCAGGAGATCTTCGACCTGCTGCGCTGGCGGATTGCCCGCCTCAAGGCCCGTGAACACGCCGAGGCGCAGATCTTTCGCACCATGGCGACCTATGCCCCGGCCTTCGGGATGATCGGCACCCTGGTGGGGCTGGTCAACATGCTGGAGGTGATGGATGCGGGCGATCTGCATGTGATCGGCCCGCGCATGGCCGTGGCGCTGCTGACCACCTTCTACGGCATCCTGCTGGCCAACCTGGTCTTCAAGCCCATTGCGGTCAAGCTCGAGCGGCGCACCGAGGAGCGCCTGATCGCCATGAACATGGTGCTCGAGGGGATCTCCCTGATCACCAAGCGTCGCCTGCCGTCCTTCATCGAGGAGACGCTCAACTCCTTCGTGGCCAACTATCACGACGAGATCCGCGATCCGGTCAAGCCCCGCCCGCGGGGTGACGAGGCGCGTCAGAATGCTTGATCGCAACGTTCGCGAGATGCTCTCGCCGGTCAGCAGCGGCGAGAGCGACGGCGAGTCCTGGCTGGTCAGCTATCTCGACGTGCTGACGCTGCTGATCACGCTCTTCGTGCTGCTGCTCTCACTGGCGGGAAACGGCCTGGCCGTGTCCGGCAGCCAGCACGGCGGCGAGTCCAGCCGCCATATCACCACGCCGGCGCAGCTCTCCGCGAACGCGGTGGGGGGCGGTCCGGGGCCGCTCTCGGTGGGCCTCAAGCCGCGCCATGACGGCCTTCAGCCGCGCTTTCAGGGGCTCGAGATCGACGGCGTCAGCGTGGACGAGGGCGCCCAGGGGGTGACGCTGCGCATCGATGACAACCTGCTGTTCACCAGCGGCCAGGCCGAGCTGATCGCCGGCGGCGAGGCGGTACTGGCCCGGCTGGTCGAGCTGATCGAGAGCTTCGACGGTGACGTCTCGGTGGAGGGGCACACCGACAGCATTCCCATCGCCACGGCGCGCTTCCCCTCCAACTGGGAGCTCTCCACCGCGCGGGCGATCTCGGTGCTGCGCTACCTGGCCGATGAGGGGATCGACCAGGAGCGGTTGCGCGCCGTTGGCTATGCCGATACCCGCCCGATGGAGAGCAATCGGGACGCCGAAGGCCGCGCGGCCAATCGGCGCGTGGAGCTGCTGCTGCACGAGTCGCGGTGACGGCGCCTCGCCCCGGCGGGGGCGCCGTCACGGCTATGCCGCCTCGGCCTTGCGGTTGAGGGTCTCGAGCAGCTGCTCCACGGCCCGGAAGCGGGCCTCCTCGTTCTCCATGCGCGCCTCGAAGCGCAGGGTGTCGGCCCCGTCGAGCCGGTAGCGGTCGGGTTCGCGCTGAATCAGCCCCACCAGGATCAGCGGGTCGACCCGGGTGTGGCCGCCGAAGATCACGCGGCCACGCTCGGGGCCCGCCTCCAGCCGGGTGATGCCCAGCGCCTCGGCGCGCTGGCGCAGCTTGGTCTGGCGCAGCAGGGTCTTGACCGGCCCCGGCAGCAGGCCGAAGCGGTCGATCATCTCCACCTGCAGCTCCTTGAGGGCCGCCTCGTCGGCGGCACTGGCGATGCGCTTGTACATCACCAGGCGCTGCTGGACATCGGGCAGGTAGTCGTTCGGGATCAGCGCCGGCAGGTTGAGGCTGACCTCGACGCCCTCGTCCAGCGGCGCCTCGATGTTGGGCGTCTTGCCGGCGCGGATCGCCGCCACGGCGCGGTCGAGCATCTGCATGTAGAGACCGTAGCCGATCGCCTCCATCTGCCCGCTCTGCTCCTCGCCGAGCAGCTCGCCGGCGCCGCGGATCTCCATGTCGTGGCTGGCCAGGGTGAAGCCGGCGCCCAGGGCCTCGGCCCCGGAGATGGCCTCCAGGCGCTTGATGGCGTCCTGGGTCATGGCCTTCGGCGGTGGCGTCAGCAGGTAGGCGTAGGCCTGGTGGTGGCTGCGCCCGACCCGGCCGCGCAGCTGGTGCAGCTGGGCCAGGCCGAACTTGTCGGCGCGTTCGATCAGGATGGTGTTGGCGCTGGGCACGTCGATGCCGGTCTCGATGATGGTGGAGCAGACCAGCACGTTGAAGCGCTTGTGGTAGAAGTCCGACATGATCCGCTCCAGCGCTCGCTCGGGGAGCTGGCCGTGGGCGACGCCGACGCGCGCCTCGGGCACCAGTTCGCGCACCGTCTCGGCGCTGGTTTCGATGGTCTTGACCTCGTTGTGGAGGAAGTAGACCTGGCCGCCGCGCAGGATCTCGCGCAGGATCGCCTCCTTGATGACCGGCTCCTCGCGGCGCTGCACGAAGGTCTTCACCGACAGCCGTCGCGCCGGCGGCGTGGCGATGATGGAGAGGTCGCGGATGCCGCTCATCGCCATGTTGAGGGTGCGCGGGATCGGCGTGGCGGTCATGGTCAGGATATCCACCTCGGCGCGCAGGCTCTTCAGGCGCTCCTTCTGGGCCACGCCGAAGCGATGCTCCTCGTCGATGATCAGCAGGCCCATCCTGGGCAGCTTCGTGGACTTCGAGAGCAGCTTGTGGGTGCCGATGACGATGTCCGCCTGGCCCTCCTCGATGCGCTTCATGGCGGCTGCCTGGCCCTTGCCGGCGGTGAAGCGCGAGACCAGCTCGATGTTCACCGCGGTATCCGCGAAGCGGTCGCGGAAGTTCTCGTAGTGCTGGCGGGCGAGCAGGGTGGTGGGCACCAGTACCACCACCTGACGCCCGGAGTGCACCGCCAGGAAGGCGGCGCGCATGGCCACCTCGGTCTTGCCGAAGCCCACGTCGCCGCATACCACTCGGTCCATGGGGCGCGGGGCGGTCATGTCCTCGATCACCGCATGGATGGCGGCACGCTGATCCGGGGTCTCCTCGAAGGGGAAGCCGGCGGCGAAGCGGGCATACTCGGCGTCGGGGGCGGCGCAGGCGAAGCCAACCCGGGCCTCGCGGCGGGCGTAGATGTCGAGCAGCTCGGCGGCGGTGTCGCGGATCTTCTCGGCGGCCCGGCGGCGGGCCTTCTCCCACTGGTCCGAGCCCAGCCGGTGCAGGGGGGCAAGCTCGTCGTCGGCGCCGGCGTAGCGCGATATCAGATGCAGGCTCTCCACCGGGACATAGAGCCTGGCCCCATCGGCGTACTCCAGGGTGACGAACTCGGCGGCCTGGCCGCCGGCCTCCAGCGTCTCGAGGCCGGTATAGCGGCCCACGCCGTGGGTCTGATGGACCACCGGGGCGCCGGGGCGCAGCTCCGACAGGTGGCGGATGGCCAGCTCGTCGGCGTCGGTGGCCTTCTCCCGGCGCCGGGTCTGGCGCACCACCTCGCCGTAGAGCTCCGACTCGCTGATCACGGCGAGGTCGGGGTCGGTGAGCCAGAGGCCGGCCTCGAGCTCCCCTTCGGTGATCGCCATGGCGCTGCCGGCCGAGAGGAAGTCGGCGAAATCTTCCACGTGGGGCAGGTCGAGGCGCAGCGGCGTCAGGACCTCCTCGAGCGCCTCGCGGCGGCCGCGCGACTCCGCCACGAACAGCACCCGGGCGTCGGCGTGGTCGGTGAGAAAGGTCGACAGAGCCGCCAGGGGGGCCTTGCCCCGCGCGTTGATGCCGACCTCGGGGGGCGTCTTGCTGGCGGGGGCCAGGGCGTGGCGATGCTCGCTCTCCTCGGTGAGCGCTACCCGGGGATGGCGCTTGATGGCCCCGAACACCTCGGACACCGGCACGAAGGCGCGATGGGGCGGCAGCAGCGGTCGCGAGGGGTCGACGCCCAGGTTCTCGAAGCGGCCCTCGATGGCCGCCCAGTGGTGTTCGGCGGCCTCGAAGACGCGGGGCAGCTGGGCCACCCGGGTGCCCTCGGCGAGGTGCTCGAAGAGCGTCGCGGTCTGCTCGAAGAACAGCGGCAGGTACTGCTCCAGACCCGGGGAGGGGATGCCCTTGAGGGCGTCGACATAGAGCGGGCACTGGCGTGGATCGACGTCGAACAGGGTCTCGAAACCCTCGCGGAAGCAGGCGATGGCGCTGCGCGAGAGCGAGTATTCATGGGCCGGCAGCAGGTCGACGCGCTCGACCTTGTCCCGGCTGCGCTGGGTGTCCGGGTCGAAGTGGCGCAGGGTGTCGATCTCGTCATCGAACAGATCGATGCGCAGCGGCGCCTCCGTGCCCATGGGGAAGAGGTCGATGATGGCGCCGCGCAGGGCGTACTCGCCGGGCTCGTAAACGGTTTCCACCGCCCGGTAGCCGGCCCGGGAGAGCGCTTCCCGGAAGCGTTCGCGATCGAGGGTCTGCCCCACTTCGAGGGTGAGCACGCGGCCGGCGATGTACTCCACCGGCGGCAGCCGCTGCATCAGGGTATTGATGGGCACCAGCACGATGCCGTGCTCGCCGTCCTGCAGCCGGCGCAGGGTGCGCAGCCGCGCCGAGACGATGTCCTGGTGGGGCGAGAAGCTGTCGTAGGGCAGGGTTTCCCAGTCGGGGAAGGGCAGCACCGGCACCCGGCTGTAGAAGGCCAGCTCGCTCTCCAGGCGCAGCGCCTGGGCGGTGTCGGCGGTGATCACCAGCAGCGGGGCATCTTCGGCCAGGCGCGCCAGGGCCAGGGCGGTAGCGCTTCCCTGGGGGGCCTGCCAGTAGAGGGTGTCGCGCACGCCTTCGGGGCGCGGTGGATCCAGCGGCGAGAAGTTGGGCATGGTCACGTCGGTCGGCTGTCGACGGGGCAGGGCCCGCCAGTGTCCTGGATGGAGTGGATGGACGCATGATACCAGATCCGCTCCGGTCGCCGATCTGTAGTCGGCCGGGGCCTTCCTGTAATGCGGCTACAGCGGCTGCGACCATCCTGCGATTGACCCCGGCGGCGGGCTCCGGATAATGGCGGCACCCTTCAACCCCAGAGTGAGGCCGCACGTGAGTCAGCAACCCTCCGATATTGTCTTCCAGGAATGGCACGACAACCAGGCGCTTGCCGAGCAGATGATCCCGATGATCGGTAGGCTCTACCGTCATAACAACGTGGTCACCACCCTCTACGGTCGGTCGCTCTTCAATCGCAGCGTCATCCGCATCCTGAAGGACCACCGCTACGTGCGCAAGGTCGAGGGGACCGAGCTCTCCGTGCAGGATACCTTCCCGCTGGTCCAGGCGATGATCGAGCTCGACCTGGCTCCGGCCCACGTGGATGTCGGCAAGCTGGGCGTCGCCTTCAAGAAGCAGGGCGGCGGTGACGCCGCGGCCTTCCTGCGCCGCGAGCTGGCCGAGATCGTCGACAAGCGCGATACCGGCGGCAGCAATGGCGAGCCCAAGGATGTGGTGCTCTACGGCTTCGGCCGCATCGGCCGTATCCTGGCCCGAGTACTGGTCGAGAAGGCCGGCGGCGGCAACCTGCTGCGCCTGCGCGCCATTGTGGTGCGCGGCCGCGGCGACATCGCCAAGGACCTCGAGAAGCGCGCCAGCCTGCTGCGTCGCGACTCCGTGCACGGTCCCTTCAACGGCACCATCAGCGTCGACGTGGAAGCGCGGACCCTCACCGCCAACGGCAACGTCATCCAGGTGATCTACGCCGACTCGCCCGCCGAGGTCGACTACACCGCCTACGGCATCGATAACGCCGTGGTGGTCGACAACACCGGCATCTGGCGCGACGAGGCCGGCCTCGGCCAGCATCTCGAGTGCAAGGGCGCCTCCAAGGCCCTGCTCACCGCGCCGGGCAAGGGCGACATCAAGAACATCGTCTTCGGCATCAATGACGCCGACCTGACCGCTGATGACCGCATCATCTCCGCGGCGTCGTGCACCACCAATGCCATCGTGCCGGTGCTCAAGGTGCTCAACGACGAGTTCGGCGTCGAGCACGGTCACGTCGAGACGGTGCACGCCTACACCAACGACCAGAACCTGATCGACAACTACCACAAGGGCGACCGGCGCGGCCGCAGCGCGCCGCTCAACATGGTGCTCACCGAGACCGGTGCCGCCAAGGCGGTGGCCAAGGCGCTGCCGGAGTTCGCCGGCAAGCTGACCGGCAACGCCATCCGCGTGCCGACGCCCAACGTCTCCATGGCGATCCTCAACCTGCGCCTGGAGAAGGAGACCGACGCCGAGGCCCTCAACGACTTCCTGCGTCGCATGTCCCTGGACTCCCCCTTCCAGAAGCAGATCGACTTCGTCGACTCCCCGGAAGTGGTCTCCACCGACTTCGTCGGCAACCGCCACGCCGGCATCGTCGATGCCAAGGCGACCATCGCCAACGGCAAGAACGCGGTGCTCTACGTCTGGTACGACAACGAGTTCGGCTATAGCTGTCAGGTAGTACGCATCCTGCAGCAGATGTCCAACGTGCATTTCCTCAAGCTGCCCCGCGCCGGCGCCTGAAGCATGCCTCGGGCCGAACCGGGCCCGGCGTAAGACCCGACCCCCTGCCGGAGCCGCTCCGGCAGGGGGTTTTGCGTTGTGCGGAGGGCGGTCTGTCCGGCTGCGACAATTCCTCACTTGCCATGGATCGCACCTTGCGACCTTCGCTCAGGTGGTCATTGTCCGGCCTTGTCTTTATAATACGGGGGATTTTTCGGGGTGGTCCGGGCCTGGCTCGGACCCGACTGGCAACGTACTGACACTACAAGAATTCGAACCCATTCGAACCCCTTTCCTTCATCTATCCGATCCATCAACTGGGCGAGACTATGATCGAAGTCAAGAAAGGCCTGGATCTCCCCATCGCGGGGGTGCCCGAGCAGCGCATCGAGGATGCGCGGCCGGTGCGCCACGTGGCGGTCCTGGGTACCGACTATGTCGGCATGAAGCCGACCATGGAGGTCAAGGAGGGAGACAAGGTCAAGCTGGGCCAGCTGCTCTTCACCGACAAGAAGATTGACGGCGTGCGCTTCACCGCGCCCGCCGCCGGTGAAGTGGTGGCGATCAACCGCGGCGAGAAGCGTCGTCTGCTCTCGGTGGTCATCAAGGTCGACGAGACCGAGGAAGCCGTCGAGTTCAAGGCTCACGGCCGTGACAAGCTCGAGGGCCTGGAGCGTCAGACAGTGGTCGACCAGCTGGTCGAGTCCGGCCTCTGGACCGCGCTGCGCACCCGTCCCTACTCGCGGACGCCGGCCCTGGATGCCACCCCGGCCGACATCTTTGTCACCGCGGTGGATACCCATCCGCTGAGTCCGGATCCCGCCGAGATCATCAGCGCGCAGTCCGCGGCCTTCGAAGACGGCCTCAAGGTGCTGGCGCGGCTCACCGAGGGCAGCGTGTACCTCTGTACGGCGCCGGACGCGCAAGTCCCCGGCGGAGACGTCAAGGGCGTGCAGGTCGAGCAGTTCGGCGGCCCGCATCCGGCCGGTCTGGTGGGCACCCACATCCACTACCTCTCGCCCGTGGCGCTGCACAAGAGCGTGTGGCACATCGGCTATCAGGACGTCATCGCTTTCGGCAAGCTGTTCGCCGAGGGCAAGCTGGACGTGAGCCGCGTTGTCGCCGTGGGCGGCCCCCGCGCCGAGAAGCCGCGCCTGCTGCGCACCCGGGTCGGTGCCAGCACAGAGGAACTGCTGGCCGGCGAAGTGGTCGACCCTGAGGGCACCCGCGTGATCTCCGGTTCGGTCTTCTCCGGTTTCGCCTGTGAGGGCAGCCTGCGCTACCTGGGCCGCTTTCACCACCAGTTCAGCCTGCTCGAAGAGGGCAACAAGCGGGTCTGGATGGGCTGGCTGTCTCCGGGCAAGGATCGCCACTCGGTGATGGGCATCTACCTGTCCAAGATCACCGGCCTGAAGGACTACGCGCCGACCACCTCCACCAACGGCTCCGAGCGTGCCATGGTGCCGGTGGGCGCCTACGAAACCGTCATGCCGCTGGATATCCTCCCGACGCAGCTGCTGCGCTCGCTGATCGTCGGTGATATCGAGACCGCCATGGATCTGGGCTGTCTGGAGCTGGATGAGGAAGACCTGGCCCTGTGCACCTATGTGTGTCCGGGGAAGTACGAATACGGTCCTATCCTGCGTGACAACCTGACCACGATCGAGAAAGAGGCCTGATCATGGCGATTCGACAGACACTCGATAATCTCGAGCCGCACTTCCACAAGGGTGGTAAGTACGAGAAGTTCTACCCCCTCTACGAGGCGGTCGACACTATCTTCTACTCGCCGCCCAGCGTGGCCAAGACCACTGCCCACGTGCGTGACGGCGTGGATCTCAAGCGGATCATGATCACCGTCTGGATGTGTACCTTCCCGGCGATGTTCTTCGGCATGTGGGCCGCCGGCTGGCAGGCCAACACCGCCATCGCCGACGGCTACGCCTCCATGGCGGGCTGGCGCGAGGCGATCATGATGACCCTGGCCTCCGGCCACGATCCGGGCAGCCTGTGGTCCAACTTCGTGCTCGGCGCCACCTACTTCCTGCCCATCTACCTGGTGACCTTTGCGGTCGGTGGTTTCTGGGAAGTGCTGTTTGCCGTCAAGCGCGGCCACGAGGTCAACGAGGGCTTCTTCGTCACCTCCGTGCTCTACGCGCTGATCCTGCCGGCGACCATTCCGCTGTGGCAGGTGGCCCTGGGTATCACCTTCGGCATCGTGATCGGCAAGGAGATCTTCGGCGGTACCGGCAAGAACTTCCTCAACCCGGCGCTGACCGGCCGTGCCTTCCTGTACTTCGCCTATCCGGCGCAGATCTCCGGTGACGCGGTCTGGGTGGCAGCCGATGGCTATACCGGCGCGACCGCGCTGTCGCTGGCCTTCCAGGACGGCATGGCGGCTCTGACCAGCACCTACAGCTGGTGGGACGCCTTCCTGGGCTTCATCCCCGGCTCCATGGGTGAGGTGTCGACGCTGGCCATCTTCATCGGTGCGGCGGTACTGCTGTGGACGAAGATCGCCTCGTGGCGAATCATGCTCGGGGTCTTCCTCGGCATGGTGCTGACCAGCACGCTGTTCAACCTGATCGGCTCCGACTCCAACCCGATGTTCGCCATGCCCTGGTACTGGCACCTGGTGATCGGCGGCTTCGCCTTCGGCATGGTGTTCATGGCCACCGATCCGGTGTCCGCCGCCATGACCAACAACGGTCGCCTGCTGTTCGGCGCCCTGATCGGCGTGATGACCGTGCTGATTCGCGTGGTGAACCCGGCCTTCCCCGAGGGCATCATGCTGGCGATCCTCTTTGCGAACCTCTTCGCGCCGCTCATCGATCATTTCTTTGTTCAGGCCAACATCAAGCGCCGTAAGCAGCGCACCGGTGCAATGGCCGAGGAGACTGCCTGATGGCACAGAGCAACAACTCCATCAAGAAGATCCTGACGGTGGCGTTCGCACTCTGTATCGTGTGTTCTGTCGTCGTCTCCACCGCCGCGGTGGCGCTGCGCCCCATGCAGCAGCTCAACCAGGAGCTGGACCGCAAGGCCAACGTGCTGCGCGTGGCCAACCTTTATGAGAGCGGCATGGACATCGAGGCGGCCTTCGGCGAGATCACGCCCCGCGTGGTCAACCTGGAGACCGGCGAGTACTCCGACAGCCACGATGCGGATACCTTCGACGGCTTCGCCGTGCGCCGCGATCCCGCGCAGTCTCGCTCGCTCTCCGGCGAGCCCGACCCGGCGGGTCTCTCCCGCGTCGAGCAGTACGCTACCGTCTATCTGGTCGGCGACTCCGAAGATCCCGAGCAGATCATCCTGCCCATCCGTGGCCAGGGGCTGTGGGGTCTGATGCGCGGCTTCCTCGCCGTGGAAGGCGACGGCAACACCATCGTCGGCATCACCTACTTCGAGCACAGCGAGACCCCCGGTCTCGGCGCCGAGGTCAACAACCCGCGCTGGCAGTCCCAGTGGGAGGGCAAGCGGATCTTCGATTCCGAAGGCGCTCTCAACCCTGCCATCCGCGTGGCCCGCGGCAGCGGCAGCGGCGACCATGAGGTCGATGGCCTTTCCGGTGCCACCCTGACCGCCAACGGCGTCACCAACATGCTGCAGTTCTGGCTTAGCCCGGAAGGTTTCGGCGAATACCTCGCCGGCTTCCGCAGCAGCGTCGACCCGGAAGACGCTCAGGACGCCGACGTCGAACTCGAAGCGGAAGGAGCCTGATCATGGCAGATGCATCCACCAAGGGCGTCCTGACGACGCCTCTGTTCAAGAACAACCCCATTGCGCTGCAGGTGCTCGGCATCTGCTCCGCGCTGGCGGTAACGACCAGCATGAGCGTATCGCTGGTCATGACCCTGGCGGTCATCTTTGTCTGTGCCTTCTCCAACCTGTTCGTGTCGCTGATCCGGCACCACATCCCCTCGTCCATCCGCATCATCGTGCAGATGACCATCATCGCCTCCCTGGTGATCGTGGTGGACCAGGTGCTGCGTGCCTTCGCCTACGAGATGTCTCAGCAGCTCTCGGTTTTCGTGGGCCTGATCATCACCAACTGCATCATCATGGGCCGCGCCGAAGGCTTCGCCATGCAGAACGGTCCCAAGATGTCGTTCATCGACGGTATCGGCAACGGCATCGGCTATGGCTTCATCCTGATGGCCGTGGGCTTCTTCCGCGAGCTGTTCGGCTCCGGCAGCGTCTTCGGCGTCACCATTCTGCAGCCCGTGCAGGATGGGGGCTGGTACGTCCCCAACGGCCTGATGCTGCTGCCGCCGTCGGCGTTCTTCATCATCGGTCTGATCATCTGGGTGATCCGCAGCTTCTACCCGGAGCAGATCGAGGAGAACGAGTTCCAGATGAAGCACAACACCGAACCGAAGGAGGCCGTGTAACATGGAACACTATCTGAGCCTGTTTGTGGCCTCGGTTTTCGTCGAGAACCTGGCCCTGGCATTCTTCCTGGGGATGTGCACCTTCCTGGCCGTGTCCAAGAAGGTCTCCGCGGCCTTCGGCCTGGGCATCGCCGTCATCGTGGTGCTGACCATTGCGGTGCCGGTCAACCAGGTGATCTACAACGTGCTGCTCTCCGAGGGCGCGCTCTCCTGGACCGGCATCAGCGGTGCCGAGAACATCGATCTCTCCTTCCTGGGCCTGCTCAGCTACATCGGCGTTATCGCCGCGCTGGTGCAGATCCTCGAGATGTTCCTCGACAAGTACGTGCCCGTGCTCTACAACGCCCTGGGCGTGTTCCTGCCGCTGATCACCGTGAACTGCGCCATCCTCGGCGGTGTGCTGTTCATGGTCGAGCGTAACTACAACTTCGGCGAATCCGTGGTCTACGGCTTCGGCTCCGGGGTTGGCTGGGCGCTGGCCATTACCGCTCTGGCCGGTATCCGCGAGAAGCTGAAGTACAGCGACGTCCCCGGCTCCCTGCAGGGCCTGGGCATCACCTTCATCACCGTGGGTCTGATGTCGCTGGGCTTCATGTCTTTCTCCGGCATCCAGCTCTGAGGCAGATCGTGTTTACCCGGCGGCACGCCGCCGGGTACCCGACAACGTGAAGCAATAGGAAATCGACATGGTTGAAACATCCGTCATCTTGCTCGGTGTGGTCATGTTCACCGTGATCGTCATCGGTCTCACCCTGGTGATCCTGGCCGCGCGCAGCAAGCTCGTCAGCACCGGGGACGTGACCATCGAGGTCAACGGCGATCCCGAACACACCATGACTACCCAGGCCGGCGGCAAGCTGCTCAATACCCTGGCTGCCAACGGCATCTTCCTCTCCTCCGCCTGCGGCGGCGGCGGCTCCTGCGCCCAGTGCAAGTGCCGCGTGGAAGAGGGCGGTGGGGCCATCCTGCCCACCGAGGAGTCCCACTTCACCATGCGCGAGAAGAAGGAGGGCTGGCGCCTCTCCTGTCAGGTGCCGGTGAAGCAGGACATGAAGGTCGAGGTGCCCGAGGAGGTCTTCGGCGTCAAGCAGTGGGAGTGCGAGGTCATCTCCAATCCCAACGTCGCCACCTTCATCAAGGAGCTCAACCTCAAGCTCCCCGAGGGCGAGAACGTGGACTTCCGCGCCGGCGGCTACGTGCAGCTGGTGGCACCGCCCTATGACATCAAGTTCTCCGACTTCGATATCGAGGAGGAGTATCGGGGTGACTGGGAGAAGTTTGACCTGTTCAAGATCTCCCACAAGAACGACGAGGAAATCATTCGCGCCTACTCCATGGCCAACTACCCGGAAGAAGTGGGTATCCTCAAGTTCAACATCCGTATCGCCACGCCGCCGCCCAACACCAACCACCCGCCGGGCCTGATGTCCACCTACGTCTTCAATCTGAAGCCGGGTGACAAGGTCACGGTGATGGGGCCCTTCGGCGAGTTCTTCGCCAGGGATACCGACGCCGAGATGGTCTTCGTCGGCGGCGGTGCGGGCATGGCGCCGATGCGCAGCCATATCTTCGACCAGCTCAAGCGCCTCAAGTCGTCGCGCAAGATCTCGTTCTGGTACGGTGCGCGCTCCTGGCGCGAGACCTTCTACAACGAGGAGTACGACCAGCTGGCCGAGGAGTTCCCCAACTTCGAGTGGCACCTGGCGCTCTCCGATCCGCTGCCCGAGGACAACTGGGATGGCCCCACCGGCTTCATCCACAACGTGCTCTATGAGAACTACCTCAAGGACCATCCGGCCCCCGAGGACTGTGAGTACTACATGTGCGGGCCGCCCATGATGAACGCCTCCGTGATCAAGCTGCTGCTGGATCTGGGCGTCGAACCCGAGAACATCCTGCTGGATGACTTCGGCGGGTGATCTCCCTCGCCGCGAGGCGACATCCGGGGCTGGCCATGCGGCCAGCCCTCTTTCTATTCGCCCTGCTGATGCCGCTGCTCCTGCTGGTGGGCTGTCGTCAGCATGGGGAGTGGTTTCAGCTCGAGGGCGTGGCCCTCGATACCGGCTACCACATCACGCTGAATGGCGATCTGGGGGAGGGCGACGCTCTCCTGGTCGAGGCCGCCATTCAGGGTGAACTGGCCAGCCTGGATAGTGAGTTGGCGTTTTTGCAGGCGTTCATGAGTCGCCCCCCGCTGCCGCGGCCACTGGCTCCCGCGGAGGCTGCCGGCGACGAGAGGCGCCTCGAGCCCCTGAGCGAGCATCTTCAGGTCCTGGCGGTGGATCGCCTGTTCCGAGTGCTGGATGACTTCGGCATCGCCAACGCCCTGGTCGAACTCGGCGGGGTGCAGCGGGCCAGCGGCATGGCCGGACGCCACCCCTGGCGCGTGCGGCTGCCCCGCACCGGCGTCGGGGAGCCGGCAGAACCCGTCCTGCGGCTGCAGGACGCCGCCCTGGTGACCCGTGACGCGCCGCAGCCACAGGGTGGCGATGCACCGGTCGCGGCGCGTATCCTTGGAGCTACTGTGTTGGCGCAGGATGCCGAGGCGGCCGATCGCCTGGCGAGGAAGCTTCTCGTCGCCGCGCCTGATGACATTCTGGAACACCCGGCACGCCTTGTGGTCCTCACCCCAAGGGGCATCGATGTATATTTCGGCTCGGCCCTCGAGCCGCTGCTCGAGCACTGAGCGAGGAGAACGACATGACCATCTGGATTATCGCCTTTGTCTTCATGCTGCTGATCATGGCGGCCATGGCCGTCGGGGTCATCCTCGGCCGCAAGCCCATCGCCGGTTCCTGCGGTGGTCTCAACCAGCTCGGCCTCAAGGAGGGCTGCGAGGTGTGCGGCGGCAAGGACGAAGTGTGCGAGGAAGAGAACCGCAAGAGCGGCAGCGCCCGCCGCCGCAGCGACGAGAGCCGCGGCGCGGACCTGGGGTACGACGCGACCCGGCGCTGAAGAAACCCGCCATGGCGGATAGCCGCAACGTTCTGGGGCCGCCGGTGGGAGCTGGGCTTTGCCCGGCGAAGGGCTCCTTGGCGGACCCTGCGGGGTCAGACCCCGGCGGCGTCGAACCCGCTCGCAAGGCGCACCATGGCGGGCTTCGTGACTTGGCCGGGGTCTGACCCCTCAGGGGCGACCTCGGCGCCTGTTGAGGCGAATTGGCCGCCAACGCCGAGAAAAATCTGGGGATCCCCCAGGGTCTGACCCCAAAGGGGCGATCTCGGCGTCTGTTGAGGCGAACCTGCCGCCAACACCGAGAAAAACTCGGGGGCTCCTCAGGATCTGACCCGATGAGGCCCCAAGCGTCGAACAGCCAAGGGAACAAGGAGATCAAACGGCCAATGGCAGTCCATAACTACGATGTGGTGGTGATCGGTACCGGCCCGGCGGGAGAGAGCGCCGCCATCAACGCCGCCAAGCACGGCAAGCGGGTGGCGGTGGTCGAGAAGCAGCCGCTGGTGGGCGGCAACTGCACCCACTGGGGCACGATTCCTTCCAAGGCTCTGCGTCATCAGGTCAAGCAGATCATGCAGTTCAATACCAACCGCATGTTCCGCGATATCGGCGAGCCGCGCTGGTTCTCCTTCCCCAGGGTAATGGAGCGCTCCCGGGCCACCATCGAACAGCAGGTGGCGATGCGCACGGGTTTCTACGCCCGCAACCGCATCGACCTGTTCAGCGGCGTGGCACGCTTCAAGGACGAGCACACCCTGCTGGTGCGCGACGACCACGAGGGCATGGATGAGCTGGTGGCCGGAAAGGTCATCATTGCCACCGGCTCGCGGCCCTACCGCCCGGCGGACATCGACTTCCGCCACCCGCGCATCTACTGCTCGGACACCATCCTCAGTCTCTCCCATACCCCGCGTACCCTGATCATCTTCGGCGCCGGGGTCATCGGCTGCGAATACGCCTCCATCTTCTCCGGTCTCGGCGTCAAGGTCGACCTGATCAACAACCGCGACAGCCTGCTCAGCTTCCTCGATGACGAGATCAGCGATGCGCTCTCCTACCACCTGCGCAAGCACGGCGTGCTCATTCGCCACAACGAGGAGTACGACCGCGTCGAAGGTGACGAAGCGGGGGTCACCGTCCACCTGAAGTCCGGCAAGCGGCTGCGCGCCGATGCCTTCCTGTGGGCCAACGGACGGACCGGCAATACCGACCAGCTGGGCCTCGAGAATATCGGCCTGGAGGCCAACTCCCGCGGCCAGCTGATGGTCGACGAGCACTATCGCACGGCCATCCCGCATATCTACGCCGCCGGCGACGTGATCGGCTGGCCAAGCCTGGCCAGCGCCGCCTACGACCAGGGCCTCAACGCCTGCGATGAACTGCTCGACCGCGAATACCGCTATGTCAGCGAGGTGCCTACCGGCATCTATACCATCCCCGAGATCAGCTCCTTCGGGCGCAACGAGCGCGAGCTCACCGAGGCGAAGGTGCCCTATGAAGTCGCCCAGGCCTTCTTCAAGGACACCGCCAGGGCCCAGATCACCGGCGATACCGTGGGCATGCTGAAGATCCTCTTCCACCAGGATACCCTGGAGATCTACGGCATCCACTGCTTCGGCGACCAGGCCTCCGAGATCGTGCATATCGGCCAGGCCATCATGCAGCAGAAGGGCGAGGCCAACAGCCTCAAGTATTTCGTCAGCACCACCTTCAACTACCCCACCATGGCCGAAGCCTACCGGGTGGCGGCGATGAACGGCATGAATCGAGTCTTCTAGCCGCTTCCTGCCGCTTCCTCTGGTCCCAACCAAGCCACCTCAGCCGAGGTGGCTTTTTTTGTGCACGCCAGGCGTGGCGCGAACGGTTCGTAACATTCGTAACAGGGTGTTAATGAAAAGAGTAGCCGACGTTCTCCTCCGATTCCCCAATCGGTGGTTTTATTGCCTCTATTCAGCCTCCTGACCGCGGCATATCAACGTAACGTAATGCGCAATGACTAGAAAACTAGTCACTTTGGCATGACGGGGTATGAGATAAATAATTACATGCGCATCAGGTATTTCACCGTTTACTTGTCACGGTTAGTGTAATAATTTGTAAACAAGATTTAATGAGCAGGGGTGAGGTAAATATCTTTTATCCGTTCCAGTCGCCCGATTTATTGTGATCCGCTGCTGATTTGTTTTTCGAGGGTTTATTTCCGGTCTTCTCCAGCGTTACGAGGCCAAGAGGGATTTTTCATGTCTCCTTTGTTGTCAACATTATTCGGACTCTCCCGCACAAGGAAGCGCGTGATCCAGGTGGCGGCAGATGTCTGTCTCATCACGGCCAGTTTCCTCGGGGCCATGTGGCTGAGGCTCGAGAGCCTCGATTTTCTTGCCAAGCCGGGGGTATGGGTCGCGCTGCCCCTGGTGGTACCCATCAGCATCGCGCTGTTCATCAAGCTGGGGTTCTATCGGGCGATCATTCGCTACCTGGGCCTGAAGGCGACGCAGACGATTCTGACCGGCGTGCTGGCCTCTTCTGCCGTGCTGGGGCTGATGGTTCTGCTGTTCGAGCTTCCCATACCCCGTTCGGTCCCTTTCATCTACGCCATGCTGGCTTTGATTACGGTCGGGGGCGTCAGGTTCGGTCTGCGCCATCTATACCTCAGCGATCAGGAACGGCGCAAGGCGCGTGTCCTGATCTATGGCGCCGGGGCGGCCGGCCGCCAGCTGGTCATGTCGCTTCGACACGGGCGAGATTACCAGCCGGTCGCCTTCGTGGACTTTGCTCCCAGGCTGCAGGGCAGCAGCGTTCAGGGGCTCAAGGTCTATCCGCCCGAGGAGTGCAGCCTGATCATCAAGACCTATGGAGTAGAGAAGTTTCTGCTGGCGATTCCCGAGGCGACCAGGGCCCGTCGGCAGGAAATCCTCGAATCCATCCAGACGTTGAGCATCCCGGTGCAGACGATTCCCGATATGGCCGACCTGATATCGGGCAAGGCGAAGGTCAACGAGCTGCGCGACGTCTCCATTGAAGATCTGCTGGGTCGGGACGCCATTCCCCCTGACCCGACGCTGATGGGGGCGGATATCACTGACAAGGTGGTCATGGTCACCGGGGCGGGAGGCTCCATCGGCAGCGAGCTCAGTCGACAGATACTGATGCAGGCGCCACGTGAGCTGCTGCTGATCGATGTCTCCGAGTACTCCCTCTACCGCATCGAGCAGGATATCAATCTGCTCAAGAAAGAAGAGGGATTGAGCATTCCCTGTCTTCCCATTCTCCTGTCGGTGCGCGACGGCGAGCGTCTCGAAGCGCTCATGCGAATGTTCGGCGTCGACACCATCTACCACGCTGCCGCCTACAAGCACGTGCCCCTGGTGGAACAGAACATGGCCGAAGGGGTACGCAACAATGTCTTCGGCACGCTGGCCATGGCCAGGGCAGCAGTCTCTGCCGGGGTGGCCCGCGTCGTATTGATCTCTACCGACAAGGCGGTGCGACCCACGAACGTGATGGGCGCGACCAAGCGGCTGGCCGAGATGGTCTGCCAGGCGCTCGCCAAGCAGCAGTCCGAGACGCGTTTCTCGATGGTCCGCTTCGGTAACGTCCTCGGTTCCTCCGGTTCCGTCGTTCCCCTGTTTCGCAAGCAGATCGAACGGGGAGGTCCCATCACCGTCACCCATCCCGACATCACCCGCTATTTCATGACCATTCCGGAGGCGGCTCAGCTGGTTATCCAGGCGGGCGCCATGGCAAAGGGGGGAGACGTCTTCGTTCTGGATATGGGGGAGCCGGTCAAGATCTCCGAACTGGCCTACCGCATGGTGAGACTGTCGGGGCTACAGCCATTTTACGCCGACGCCGTCGGGGAAAGCGCCGATAACGGTGAGAGTGTCGGGTCGCGTGGCGATATCGCCATCCAGTTCAGCGGCCTGCGGCCCGGTGAAAAGCTCTACGAAGAGCTTCTCATTGCCGAGGCTGCACAGGTCACATCACACCCGCGCATCATGACGGCCAATGAGACAACGCTGGAGTGGACAGAGCTGCAGGCGCTGCTGGAGGCACTCGACCAGGCTTGCGCTCGCCAGGATATGGCGCAGATTCGCAACATTCTTCTCTCTTTCCCGACCGGTTATGCCCCGCGTAGCGAACTGGTGGATATCGGCTGGCTACAGCAGGCTCGCCATAAGAAGCAGTCGGCCAAGTCCCTGGCGCCCGATTCTCAACTCTCCCCCTATTCCCCGGGTGCGACTCAGGGACGTCACGCCGTCAAATCACAGTCGGGCCTGCACGCTCAGGAGAGTCGAGGGAATTCGCCCACTCCGGCCTGGCCCCTTGTTGATTCGTTGATGTTCAAGAAGGCGGCAAAAGAATAGTGCCCAGTAAAACCTTCAGGGTCTGAAAAGCGCATCCGTACCGGCGAGCACTTGTTTGCCGGCCCATGAATCAAGCAACGACCGACAGGCTTCGAGGATGCGTCGTCACCTCGGGGCGGTAGCGTGGGATAAGCAAATCCCGACCGATACCAACAACGAGGGAATACTCATGGCGATACGCAGGTCACTCCGTTCAATGGTCGCAGGCCTGGCCATGCTGGGACTGGCAGGCTGTGCCTTCGCGCCCGGGGGGCATATAGACTACCCCGCTACCGAAGAGGTCGATCTGTCCACGATGGTCGATATCGAGCCGATCACTCCGGCACTGCTGCAGCGTATCGAGCGGGAGCGGCCCACCGCCCAGGCGCGATCGCAAACGCTGCTTCGCCAACTGGAAGAGTACGATTACCGCGTCGGTCCCGGCGATATCCTGAGCATCATCGTCTATGACCATCCCGAGCTCACCATACCTGCCGGGGCCGAGCGCAGCGCAGCGGAGGCGGGGAATATCATCCGCGCCGACGGCAGCATCTTCTACCCCTTCCTCGGCCGTATCCATGTTGCCGGCAAGACCACCGATGAGATTCGTCAGCATCTCGCTCGAGACCTGTCGCAGTATCTGACGAACCCTCAGGTAGATGTCTTCGTCGCCCAGTATAATTCACAGAAAGCCTATGTGACCGGGGCCGTAGGGTCTCCGGGCACGCAGCCCATCACCAACGTGCCCTTGACCATCGTCGATGCCATCAATGGTGCAGGAGGCCCCACCGGGGATGCCTACTGGCACGAGCTCACCCTGATTCGCGACGGCCAGGAAGAGCGGCTGTCACTGTTTGCCCTGCTCAGCGAGGGCGACCAGACCCAGAACCGTCTGCTGCGTGACGGTGACCAGCTGCACCTGCCCAGCGCCGATAACCAGGGCGTGGCCATGCTTGGCCAGGTCCGCTCACCCGGGAACCTGCGCATGAATCGCGAGCGCCTCTCCCTGACCGATGCGCTGTCGCGCGCCGGTGGCATCAACGAGGACCGTGGCGATGCATCGGGCATCTTCGTGCTGCGTCCCCAGCCGCTGGAGAGCGACAAGCTGGCCACGGTCTATCAGCTCGATGTCAGCGACGCGACCGCCTACATGATGGCCAGCCGGTTCCCGCTGGAGCCCAGCGACGTGGTTTACGTCACCACGGCACCGCTGGCGCGCTGGAATCGTGTGATCTCGCTGATCCTGCCGTCGCTGAGTCTCCCGGGGGATGTTCGTAGCGGCACCCGCAACCTCGAAGACCTGCTGTAGCCATGTTTCAGCATATTCTGATCGTGTGCACCGGCAATATCTGTCGCAGTCCGGTGGCACAGGCAATGCTGCAGCAGCGGCTGCCACGCCTGACGGTGCAGTCGGCAGGGCTGGGGGCTCTGGTCGGCCAGCCGGTCGACAAGCAGGCGCGGCGCCTTGCCGAGGCCGACGGGCTTGACGTTGCCTCGCATCGAGCTCGCCAGCTGGACGCCGACCAGCTCAGCGAAGCGGATCTGGTGCTGGTGATGTCGAGTGGCCAGCGCCAGGCCGTGGCCCGGCGCTGGCCGGAAGCGCTCGGCAAGACCCTGCTGCTGGGCAAGTGGTTGAGCAAGTCGCAGGAGATAGAGATCCCTGACCCCTATCGCAAGAGTCCGGAAGTGTTCGAGCACGTTCACCGGCTACTGAAAGAGGCGACTGACCTCTGGTCAGACAGGCTTTGACACCTCATCACTCCCATTTTTCTTTCCATCAGCGGTAGCGTCCATGACCAACATATCCCAACCACCGTCGCAACAGCCGTCCCAGTATCAGGACACCCAGGAAACTACCGTTGACCTCGGTCGCATATTGGGCGTGCTGCTGGATCACAAGTGGCTGATCATCATCGTCACCCTGCTCTTCGCCGCTGTCGGTTACGTTCAGGGACAGCTGGCAACGCCTATCTACCAGTCCAATGCGCTGGTCCAGGTTGAGCGTCGCTCCACGGTCAGTCCCCTTGGCGATGTGAGCAATGTCATCGGGGGAGAAAGCCTGAACACCCCGGCCGAGCTGCAGATTCTGCAATCACGGATGGTGCTGGGGCAGGTGGTGGACCGGCTGGAACGAGACGTGATCATTCGCCCCGTGGAACTGCCATATATCGCCAATTTCGTGGAGCGCCGCCGAATTCCTCGTCCATCGTTCATGGTCGGTCGACCCCATATCTGGGGTGATGAGAGCATCGATATTACCCGCTTCGAACTCGCCGAACGGCGGCGCGGCCAGCGCATCATCGTGGAACGCCTCGAGGACGATCGTTACCGCGTGCTGCTCAACGACGCGCCGGTGGCTACGGGGCAGGTCGGCGTGGCGGAGACCTTTCTGGATGGCGATCTCGAGTTGACCGTCGATAGCTTCGAAACGGCGGTGGGCGGCCGCTTCGAACTGCGCAAACAACCCCGTAACGCGGCAATCGGTTCCATCGGCAGCCGCCTTCAGATCGAGGAGGTGGGAGGGCGCGGCAGCACCACCGGCATGCTGCGCATGACCATGGTGGGTCCCGATACCCAGGAGATCACGCGTACGCTTGATGCCGTGGCGGAAACCTTCCTGATGCAGAATGTGGAGCGCCAGTCGGCCCAGGCCCAGCAAAGCCTGGAGTTTCTCGAGCAGCAGGCGCCGGAACTGCGCAACCAGCTGGTGGGCGCAGAGGAGAGTCTCAACGAGTACCGTGCGGGTCTGGATAGCGTCGATCTCAGCAGCGAAGCCCAGGCCGCCATTCAACGCTATATCGAACTGGAAACCCGTCTCAACGAGCTGGAGTTCCAGGAAGCCGAGCTGGCACAGCGCTATACGCCCAGCCACCCCACCTACCAGGCGCTTCTGCGTCAGAAGCGACAGATAGGGCGGGATCGCGCTGAGCTCAACGCCCGTGTCAACGAGCTGCCTGCCGCCCAGCAGGAAGTGGTGCGTCGCACGCGAGACGTGGAAGTCACCCAGGCGATCTATGTCAACGTACTCAACAAGATACAGGAGCTGCAGGTCGCCCGGGCCGGCACCATCGGCAACGTACGCATCATCGACCAAGCCGTTGTCAGCGGCATGGTATCGCCCAATCGACCGCGGCTGCTGATTCTTGCCACGCTGCTGGGGTTGATCCTCAGCGTGGGCCTGGTGTTGATGCGTGAGCTGCTGCGTCGTGGCGTGACTTCGCCCGAGCAGATCGAGGCGGCAGGTATTCCGGTCTATGCCACGGTTCCGCTCTCCAGCGCTCAGTCGCGACTGACCCGGCGGATCCGGCGCAAAGGCCTGAAGCAGTCCAAGAGCGTGGTGACCGGCGTTCTGGCTGAACGGGACCCGGCGGACCTGAGCATTGAAGCCATTCGCGGTCTGCGCACCAGCCTGCACTTCGCCCTGCTGGAAGGTTGCAACAACCGCATCATGATCACGGGCTCCAGCCCCGAGGTGGGCAAGAGCTTCCTGAGCATCAACCTGGCTTCGGTGTTTGCTCAGGCAGGTAAGCGGGTGCTGCTGATGGATGCCGATCTGCGCCGTGGCTATCTGCACAGCGCTTTCGATATCGATGTCAGCCCGGGGCTTTCGGATTATCTGTCCGGACAGTGCGAGTTGGCTGATATCATCCGACCCACCGGCATCGACAATTTCCATTTGATCGGCCGCGGCAAGGTGGCGCCCAATCCGTCGGAGCTGCTGATGCAGTCGCGCCTGGGGGAGGCCATGGTGGCGCTCGGCGAACGCTTCGACCTGGTGCTGGTCGACACCCCCCCGATGCTGGCCGTCACCGATGCCAGCGTGGTGGGCAAGCACTGCGACACCACCCTGCTGGTGGCCCGCTTCGAGAAGAACCCGGTGCGGGAGATCAAGGCGGCCAAGCGTCGCCTCGAGGATAACGGCATCAGCGTGCGCGGTGCGGTGCTCAACGCGGTGGAGCGCAAGCCTTCCACGGCCAGCGGCCACTACGGCTACTACCACTACCAGTACCGCTGAAGGATACCCTGTTAATGAAGATTCTTGTCAC
>LFCJ01000401.1_pt1 | contig 26547 bp, 20 predicted proteins | sample 643141 | NCBI WGS metagenome assembly LFCJ01 (sample SAMN03766243, study PRJNA286221) | soda lake metagenome | biome: soda lake; feature: Kulunda steppe; material: water; isolation source: sample B1-Br-g2 brine of Lake Bitter-1 | place: Russia: Kulunda steppe | collected 2010-07
CGCGCGTCATTAAAACACTTATTGTCTCTTCATTAAAAAACAATGACCTGCTCAGGCGTTTAAAACGTTTTCAATCCGCAAAACACTTTGTTTTGTGATAGAATTTTTTTTAAACCATTGAGAAGGGGGATGTTTATGACAGCAAATATTATTGGGCTGAGTATTGTGCTTTTGGCTGTCGCATTGGTCATTGGTAAAATTATTCGGGTTAAATTTAAGATATTTTCTAAGTTCTTTATGCCAACCAGTATCATTTCAGGCTTTTTACTGCTTTTTTTCGGTCCGGAAGTCCTTGGCGCCTTTGCAGGCCGCCTTGGTGTTGACACGTTGGATCACGGACTGTTCACACCAGAAATATTGCAAGTATTTTCATCACTTCCAAGTCTGCTTATTACTGTAATTTTTGCAGGACTGTTCCTGGGAAAGCGTCTGCCGAGCGCTAAAAACATATGGCTGACGGCAGGTCCCCAGGTTTCATATGGTCAAACCGCCGCATGGGGTCAATATGTCTTTGGCATCTTGATTACCATGATTCTTTTAACCCCTGTTTTTGACACACCACCTATGGCAGGCGCACTCATTGAGATTGCCTTTGAAGGCGGGCACGGAACCGCCAGCGGACTGGCAAGCACATTTGAGGATGTTGGTTACGCTGAAGGCGGTGACCTTGCGGTAGGTCTAGCGACAGTCGGTGTCTTAAGTGGTGTGGTTTTTGGTGTCCTGCTTATCAACTGGGGGGTGCGCAAACAACACACCCATACCTTAAAAAGTAAAGATGAACTCGACACACAGTCGATGAGTGGCATCATAGACAAAGACAAACGCGAAAAAACGATGTCGATGACCGTATCACCAGAAAGCATCGAACCGCTCGCACTTCATCTGGGAATTATTGCGGTCGCAGTATTGATTGGGGTGGGGATTTTAGAAACCCTAGTGTTTATTGAAAACGTCACTTGGAACGCTTCAGGTGACATGACAATCTTTGGGTATCTTCCCTTATTTCCCGTTGCCATGCTTGGCGGTGTCATTGTTCAGCGCGTTTTAGACGCGTTTGATACATTTGATGTTATTGACCGTGGAATGATTGCACGGATTCAAGGGCTTGCACTTGATATACTCATCGTTAGTGCCATTGCATCGCTTTCTCTCACAGTCATTGGTGAAAACATCGCTTTATTCATCATACTTTCATTGACAGGCATCATTTGGAATCTGGTTGCGTTTATTTACCTTGCACCAAAAATGATCCCCAAATACTGGTTTGAACGCGGTATTGGTGATTTTGGTCAGTCCATGGCCATGACACCGGTTGGACTTATGCTGCTTCGCATTGGTGATCCGCACAATCAAACCCGAGCACTGGAAGCGTTTGGGTATAAACAGCTTCTTTTTGAGCCTATTGTCGGCGGTGGCTTGATGACAGCGCTCAGCGTCCCGCTCATTTTCCAGTTTGGGCCATTGCCTGTATTCATATTCTCGTTAATCATTATGAGCATATGGATGTTGGTTGGTATTTTATATTTTGGTAAGAAAGACCCTGGGACCATTGAATAAAAAATGGGCAGTTCATTGTGAACTGCCTATTTTAATCCCATTTGATAAATATACACATCCAAGCTTTTTTTTCCTTCAGGTAGTTTAAATGTGATGGTTTTACTTTGCAGTCGTTCAAACCCATAACGGTCATAAAACTGATACGTACAGTCACTGTCAGTAAACAAGAATACATTGGACGCATCCTTGGTTTTAATATGCGTTAAAAACCGGTTCATCAACTGTTTTCCAACGCCTTGACCCTGAGCTTTCGGGTGCATGACGAAAAGGGTCACTTCACTGTCGAACGGTTTTGATTTTTTAAGCATTTGCTTATATACACGGTCAATCGCGCGCATGGCCTCTATTCCATACGCCGCATGAGACCGGTTCATAAGCAGTGAAACCATGCGCCACCATAACTTGAAACGATAAGACAACCGTTTTAAAAAACGACTTTCCCCTTTGACTTTACCCATCAAAAGTCCCACAGCCTCATCATCCACATAAGCGACCTCTATGTACGAACTTTCCACTAGGCCATACAATACATCCATATTGACAAAACGTTTACGCGTAGTTTCATCCTTAGTATATTCACGGTAACTCCATACACTTTCTGTGAGCATTTCAATCACAGACGTATCAATGGTTTGCATCATCTTAAACTCAACTTGGGCCATCGTCACCCTCCTCTTTACTTATGATTATATAGTAACCATCGTTATTATCCAACACATCCACCTACACCTTGACAAATAAAAGGGGATTGTATAGAATTGTTTTACATGCAATTGTTTTATATCAAACTAAAAGGAGACATCCATGGAAAGTTACCGTCTTGGATACCATTTAAAAGCTTTAAACAACATCATGAAACGCCACTTTAAGAAAAGCTGTTCTATAACCTATGCACGCAACATTACAGGAGAAAATACATTCATTTTACGTTTTTTGGCTGAACACGATGGCACCGCGATCTTCCAAAAAGATATTGAAAAACGGTTTGCGATTACCCGCTCAACCACCTCAAAAGTCATTTCGCTGATGGAAGAAAAGCAACTGATTAATAGACGAGCGGTTTCCCACGACCGACGGTTAAAACAAATTGTTCTCACCGATACGGCACGCAAACTCAATGTAGCCATTCAAGGTGAAATCGAACACTTTGAGTCCCTGCTTCAAAAAGGATTTTCAACGCAAGAAATCAGTACCTTCATTGAGTATATTGAGCGCATCAAAGAAAACGTTAGTTAAGTGTAAAAGGAGTTTTCCCCATGATTAAGACATTAGCCAAATCGGTTCGTGAATATAAGCGCGAATCAATTTTAGCCCCTATATTTGTAGCACTGGAAGTGATAGCGGAGATTATGCTTCCACTCATCATGGCCATCTTGATTGATGAAATTTTAGCACGCGATTTAACCAATCTCATTCAGCTCGGGGCAATCTTGTTAATATTTGCCATGCTTGCACTATGGTTTGGATATCTGGGCGGTAAATATAGTGCCATTGCTTCAAGTGGCTTTGCGAAAAATGTCCGCAAGGATATTTTTTATAACGTTCAGACACTTTCTTTTTCCAATATTGACCGCTATAGCCATACTGGGCTTGTGACCCGCATGACCACGGATACAACCAACGTTCAAAATGCTTATGATTTACTTGTAAGGGTTGCTCTGCGCGCGCCACTAATGATTATTTTTTCTGTCATTATGTCCATAAGCATCAACGCACAACTGAGCATGGTGTTCTTACTTGCACTGCCCACGCTCAGCATTGGGATCTTTTTAATTTATAAACACGCCATACCAATTTTCAGACGCGTGTTTAACAAGTATGACAATTTGAACAAGTATGTACAAGAAAATATAAAAGGCATACGCGTGGTCAAAACCTTTGTCCAGGAAGATTATGAAAAAACCCGGTTCAAATCACGCAGTGAAGATATCCGTGATGACTTTATCAAAGGTGAGCGTCTCGTTGCACTCAACCAACCCGCGTTTCAGTTCACCCTGTATGTTGTCATGACAATTTTAGCAATCCTTGGCGCCTATATTATAGTCAGTACGTTTGGCGGGTATGATTCGGCTGGAAACCCTGTATGGGGTGAACTCTCAACAGGAAACCTTTCAAGTTTGATCATTTACGGGATGCAAATACTGGGTAACTTAATGATGCTCGGTATGATTTTTGTCATGTTCACCATTTCATCCGCTTCCGCCAGACGCATCAGTGATGTATTAAACGAGGAAAGCGATTTAAGCAATCCTCCCCTCCCACGTACACGCGTTGATAATGGAGACATCCGATTTGAAGAGGTTTATTTCAAGTATGCTTCTGATGCCAAAAACTGGGTCCTTAGTAATATCAACATTGACATCAAATCAGGACAAACCATCGGTATTTTGGGCGGGACCGGCGTGGGAAAATCCAGTCTCATCAGCTTGATCAGTCGGCTTTATGATGTGAATGACGGTCAAGTCAAAGTCGGCGGGCATGATGTTAGGGATTATGATCTCGATACGCTTAGAAACAGTGTTTCCGTGGTACTTCAAAATAACGTATTATTCACAGGAACCATTGAAGACAATATTCGCTGGGGCAATGAAGACGCGCGCTTTGAACAAATCGAACATGTAGCGCGCATCGCGAGCGCCCATGACTTTATAACAGAGTTTCCTGATGGCTATAAAAACCGCATTGAACAAGGCGGTACCAACGTATCCGGCGGTCAAAAGCAACGCTTATGCATCGCTAGAGCCCTGCTCAAGGAACCTGAAGTACTCATCATGGACGATTCAACAAGTGCGGTTGATACTAAAACCGAAGCCTCCATTCGGCATGCACTGAAAACGGACTTGCCAACGATGACTAAAATCATCATCTCACAACGCGTTTCTTCTGTTGAAGATGCTGATCAAATCCTTGTTATGGACGATGGACAAATTGTTGATGCAGGCACGCATGAAACCTTGAAAGAAACCAGTGACATCTATTATGAAACCTTTGCGATGCAACAGCTAAAAGGCGGTGACAACCATGACGAATAAACGTCACACATTATGGCGGCTGATTAAAGGGCTTTTCATGACAAACCCTAAAGCCATGATTGTCGTCTTTATAGCACTAATTTTTGCTTCAGCCGGCATGATGTCCATTTCCGTGTTCATTCAAATCATCATTGACGATGCTATCATGCCCGCGCTTGATGAGGGCTGGGCATCTGTGAGCAGCCGCCTTTTTGACATATTAATTGTCATGATTGTGGTCTATACACTGGCCGTGGTTGGGACACTGGCCTATACACAGATTATTGCGAAAGTTGGCCAGGACTATCTTGACGATATTCGCAAAGCCATGTTTGAAAAAATGGAATCCATGCCCCTTAAATTTTTCGATCAAAAATCCCATGGTGACATCATGTCTTACTACACCAACGATGTTGATACCTTAAGACAGTTTATCACCCAGAGCATGATTCAATTTGCCATGACAGCGTTAACCTTGTTTTTCGTTGTCGGTGTCATGCTTTATTACAGTTTCTTTCTAACCCTATTTATAGCGCTTGGCGCGCTTGTCATGTTCAAAGTCACCAGTCACATTGGTGGAAAAAGCAGTGACCGCTTCCGCGACCAACAAAAATCACTCGGTGTTCTAGAAGGCTACGTTGAAGAAATGATGCATGGTCAGCGTGTCGTCAAAACATTTGTACGCGAAGAAAAAACCAAGGCTGAATTTGATGAACTCAATGAACGGTGGTACGACGATGCCGCGACGGCCAGACACTACGGAAACATACTCATGCCTGTGCTTCACAATATCGGCAACTTGCTTTATGTATTGATTGCCATCTTGGGAAGTGTCTTTATCTATTTCAATGTAACAAACGTTGGTTTCAGCGGGATTTATCCCTTTAGTATTGCACGGATTGGAATTGTCGTGTCCTTTCTTTCGCTTTCACGACAATTTTCACAAAGCGTACGCATGATCAGCCAACAAGCGCCCATGATTGCAATGGCCCTGGGCGGTGCATCAAGAGTTTTTGATTTCTTAGGGTTTGAATCTGAAAAGGATGATGGATATATCACCTTAGTAAGCGCGATGAAGCATGAAGATGGTGCATTGATTGAAAGCGAACATGAAACCGGCGTATGGGCTTGGAAATCTTATGATGAAGAAGGCACACCGTTTTACACCGAACTGAAAGGCGACATTGTCCTTGACAGTGTAGATTTTGAATATGTCGAAGATACCCCGGTCCTTAAAGACATTTCAGTCTATGCCCACCCTGGTCAAACCATCGCTTTAGTCGGTGAAACCGGTGCCGGTAAAACAACCATTACCAATCTCATCAACCGGTTTTATGAAATCAAGCACGGCACCATTTATTACGACGGCATCGACATCAAAAATATCCGAAAACCCGATTTACGCCGTTCAATGGGCATTGTGCTTCAGGACACCAACCTATTTAGCGGCACAATACGCGACAACATCAGTTATGGACGCAAAGATGCCAGTGAAGCAGACATTGTCAATGCGGCGAAAACAGCGAATGCATATGGATTTATCATGAATTTGGCGAATGGCTTTGATACTGAACTTTCAGCCGATGGTGGAAACCTCTCACAAGGACAGCGTCAACTTCTTTCAATTGCACGTGCAGCGTGCGCGAACTCACCCGTGCTCATTTTGGATGAGGCCACCTCTTCTATCGACACCCGTACAGAAAGTCTGGTCCAAGAAGGGATGAACCGTTTAATGGAAGGACGCACTGTATTTGTGATTGCCCACCGGCTTTCAACCATTAAAAATGCCAACGCCATCATGGTGATGGACCACGGTGAAATCATTGAACGTGGTGACCATGAAACTTTGATTGAGGAAAAAGGCATTTATTATCAACTGTATACTGGCGCACTGGAAATGGAATAAACAAAAAAATGCACAATGGTTACGCCCCCCAGAATTATAGGATTCTTTCGGAAAAGACATTCATTGATGCGCGGTGATGATGTTGGTGACGATGGTGCTTGCATCGTTAATAAGTTGTAAAAAGGCTAAAAAAGGGAATCCACGTTGGATTCCCTTTTTTAATCAACAAGTTTGTAGCCCTTAGCATCTTCATTCAGCGATCCCGTCAAAATCATAACGCCTTCAATAAGTCCCCATATGACTGCAATCAAGGGACCAATCACAACAACCCAGCCGACCAATGTAAGTAACAGTTGGGCTACGGCTTTTTCGTTATATCCAAGGTAGAAATTATGGACCCCGAGATACCCGAGTAAAATCCCTAGTAAGCCTGCCGCAACACGGCTTCTTGGGTGATAATTCGCATCCGCCGTTTCATCAAATGTTGTGTCGTCATAAAAATTTTCAAATGGGTCGTCCTTTTTGTTGACGTCAATTTGTCTCGTGCCGCAATAAGGACAGAATTTCGCATCATTGCTGATTTGCGAGCCGCATTCTTTACAATACATTTTAATTCCTTCCTCCCTTATTCAAACGTGCCTTTTTTCACCGTTAGATGATTTTTAATAAAAGGGGTAGCATTGATATATAATTCGCGGATTTTGGTCTCACCGTCTAAAACGATGATGTCTGCATCATAGCCTTCTTGAATCCTGCCCTTATAAGGGAGATGATAAATATCTGCCACATTACTTGTAAGTGGTTTGAGTGCGTCTTCAAGCGCAATACCTTGCGCGCATGCATCACGCAGGGTATAAAGAAGTGCATCCATTTTGCCCACACCCATTGTTACAAGTTTGCCTTGTTGGTCGAACGTGGGCAGTGAACCACCACCATCAGAAGATATGGTGATTTGTTCAACTCGCACGCCTTTTTTGATGGCGTATTTAAGGGCACTAGACGCACCAAGCGGATGTTTGGCAGGATAGGCGGTGAAATCGATATTACCGCCATGGTGAAGTGCATAATCTATGCCGGCATCAAGCAGTGCCTGTGAACGATTAATATGCGTCGGAACAATTTTTTTAACGGGCAGTTCATCGTCCAATAAATCAGTGAGCGGCTTAAGGGCACTTGTACCACTGCCTACATGGACATTCAAAGTGCCACCTTTATTCGATAGCAATCCACCTACATGCACTTGTTTTATTAATCGTTTCAATTCTTCATGCGTGGGCGCAGTACTTCGGTGGTCACTTATCGCAATTTCACCTGCCCCAATGATTTCTTCAATGAAGAGCATGTCATCTTCAATGTCATCAAACATTGTTTTAAGCGGCATTTGATAAGAGCCACTTAACGCATAAACATTTAAGCCTTCTTGTTTTAAACCCTTTGCCTTAGCAATTAATTCTTTCATCGAACGACTAAACCCATCGGTCCCTAGAAGGCCGATTGCTGTTGTAACCCCGGCGCGCGTGAAATCTGTGAGTTCCAGGGGCGGAACTTTAGAAGCATAACCCGCTTCACCGCCACCACCGGTTATATGGACATGGTTATCAATGAGTCCTGGAATCATGGTTGCACCATCACAATCATTCACATCCACTGAAAGACCCCTGGCATCAATGTGTTCAGCAATGCGGGTAATTTTCCCCCCACTGATCAAGACATCTTGCAACCCTAAATCTTCAGGTGCATACACATGGACATTTTTAAATAGAATCATAACATCATTCCTTTGTGATTATTATAACGAAAATCATTCAAAATGTAACGTTGAATTACGGGCACATGATACAATCAATGTATAGGAGCGTGGTATGATGGATAAAATCTTCATTTTTGACAAACAACGTCTGCTTATGACAATCATCATGGGAATGTTACTCGGTGTGGTTTGCATCGTGGGTGCTTCCATAAGAGGCAGTGAAGCATTGAACGCGGATTATTTATTTGCATTTTGGTATAACCGCGTCTTGATGGGCGCATTCATTGGTTTACTCCCAATGCTAAAACTCAAGCCCGCCATTATAAGGGGTGCCATCATTGGACTGATTGTTTCATTCGCTTTTTTCGCCTCAACAGGTTTCAATGATTTTATGGGATTCTTCGCCGGCATTGTTTACGGTATAATCATTGAAGCTTCTGCTTATTATGTTAAAACACAAAAAAGCTGAGTGCGCTCAGCTTTTTTTTAGGACATATTGGCGTTTAAAAAACAGTGTGAAAAATATATGTTTTTTACAAGCATCATCAAATTTTGACGCATTGAGCCACGTGTAACGTTTTGCATAATCTACAACGTGAGGACGATCAGGATGGAAAGCCACAGGCACGCGCCGATGGTTAAGCGCACTTAAAACGCCCACACGATGGTTTCCCCCAACAATCACAAAACGATATTCTGATCCATATTTCAAAAAGTACCCACGAATGGTATCGCTTTGTTTGGACGCATCAAAACCCATTGTTTCAATAGAGTCATAGATCCGCTTTAAGCGCTGAAATTCTTTAAAAAGAAATTCAGAACTGACCGGACCTACAAAATGTGAGCCTTCGCTTGCCATAAGTCCTTCACCAAATCCCCCCATGGGCATGGTTTCTAACCAGGGTACTGTGTAGTTTTTCACGAAGTGACTTTTCAGATACTCACAAGCTGATGTGTGACAGAATGCATCGTTGAGTGTTAACGGTTTAAAATTATTGTAAAAGCGAACCATAAAAGATGCATCACTGCTTAGATTACGGTTTTGTCCGTATTCAATCATAGACTCGGTGAATGGATGGCCCGCCCCCTGTTCAAAACTAAACCCTAGCGGATTGACAATGTCGCTAATATGAACATAAAAAAGAGACTTGGGCCTGGTTTTAATAATGGCGTCATAGGGTTTTTCTAAAATGGTTGATGATGGTTGTAGCATGATTGGCCTCCTTTTACGCCTAAGATTAATCGTTTAAATACGGCGAAGCCATGGTTTCATAAGCTTGTATGGTCGATGCATCTTTTTTCTTTAAATGGCCCATTAACATTCTAAGTCTTGGGTTGTTGCTTAACCAGTCCTGATTATCCCTTAAGAAGAGATAAAACAGTGCATCCCAGTGCTGTGACCATGTGCCTTTACCATAATCAGACATCTTTAAAATATAATTCGAGCCACTGAAATATGGCTTTGTCGTTAATAAGGGCCCGCTTGCATATTGACTCATGGCATATACATTGGGAACCATGACCCAATCATACGCATCAATGTGATACGTCATGAAAAATCGGTAAACCTCATCTGGATGAATCCGTAAAAGGATGGTCATATTGCCAAGGATCATCAAGCGCTCGATATGGTTGGAATAAGCCGTTTTATGTAGCCGCTTCACGACATTGTCTAAAGGCGCGAGCCCACTCTTTCCAGCTTCAAACCACTGCGGCAAGTCTCGGGTATGATTCAAATAGTTTTTGGTTCGCATGTAACGGCCTTTGAGAACATATGTAGCGCGCATAAATTCGCGCCATCCGATGATTTGCCTTAAAAACCCCTCTTTAGACGCAATGGCTACGTTTCTTTCAAGTGTCTTAGCCACAACATCACTAGGCGTTATAAGGCCAATATTTAGGCTCGAAGACAGTCTTGAATGAAAGAGGACTGATTGAAAAGAATCAATGGCATCCTGATAAGGGCCATAGGCATCAAATCGATGATCCAAAAAATCATCAAGCGCTTTAAGCGCTTCTGCTCTTGTTAAAGGATAATCAAATGCATCCATGCATCCGGGATGATCCGGAAATTCTTTATCAATGCTTGGTTTAACACGTGTAATTAAATCATGATTGAAGAATTTCTTATACGGCGGTACAGAAATGTTTTTTGGTAACTTTTTACGGTTAAAAACATCAAAGCTGTAACGCTCACCCAAAGGTTTGCCGTTTTCCATTAAAATCCCATATTTTTTACGCTGATGCACATAAAACTGGTGCATATAAAAATCATTGTTTTCAAAATATGTATTCAGTGCATCATTGTCCAGTAAAAACATTGGGGTTTTTTCCCACTTAACAGTGATTTTTTGTTTTTGCGCCGCAAAATGAATGCGCCGTGATAAATAGTCATCCACTACATCCCAAATCATGACTTGCGCTTCACCGATTAAAGCGAAAACATCCATCAAATTGGCATCGGCGTAAGCAATGTAGTGAACAGAGTACCCTCGCTTGCGAAGTTTTTGTGTGTAAGCATGCATGGAGGCACGGTGTAACAATAATTTTTGTTTATGAAAACGAATCTGAACATTTGTATCATAAAAAAATAAAGGGTCTTCAATAACATACACCCTCTGGATGTGGTTTGGTAACGTTTCAAACAATTGATGCGGGAACACGATCATCGTCGAAGGATTCATTAACTCACCTCAAGCATATTGTACCATTAAAAAGTGTCTTCAAAATTGAAGACACGTTTTAAATTATGTGCTGATACTTTGCGTTTCCAGCATGCTTTTTTCAGGCAAGGAACCAAGTAAAAAGACCGCTAAGCTGCCAATGCCCACTTGGGCAATATTGCCAGGAATACTTGCAAAAGCTGTCGTATAGTGTGTTAGGAACACCGCTTCAAATACGTAATATCCGCCAATAATAACAAGTCCACCGACAAACACGGCCAATAAATTTTGAAGTTTCGCATCATCCCCTGCGTTCGCCGCCAGCTTTCCAACTAAAAATCCAGCCAACAAACGGATGACCAATGTGCCGGGCGCCCATGCAGTCCATCCTGCGAAAACATCGAAAATTGCCATGCCAACGCCACCACTGATGGCACCTTGCAAGGGCCCATATTTTAATGCAATCGCAAACATGGTAAGCGTCCCAATGTGAATAAGACCACCCGTACCAATAGGAATATGGATACGTATATTCGTCGCAACAAACACCATAGCAATAAATAGTGCTGTCATAACCATTTGTTTGGTATTCATTTGAACAACTCCCTTTTTATTTTCAATTATTATTTTAAATCAACCGATACAAAAAAGAAAGCAATTTAACTACATTTAATTAAATATATTGAAACATAGTGAAATTGAACGCTTATTTATAATTTAACTAGACTGAAACAAACGATTTTCATTTAATTTGTAATACAGAAAAAGCTTTTTTAAGCCATTTTTTACACTATGCTTGCTCTACCAAAGTAATAGACTACACAAACAATGAAAGCGGTAACTTTATAAAATTTAATAAAATGGTTGCAGCTTTTAAAGCGCTCTATTAAAATAAGAATTGTTTTGATAACAAAAATCTGTATTATAGGAGTGGTTTGATGAATCCCTGGAACAAATTTCAAAGTGGCATATGGCAAGAGACCATTGATGTCCGCGATTTCATACAAAAGAATTATCATGAATATAAAGGGTCCGAACAATTTTTAAAAGGCCCAACATCCAACACTAAAGCACTTAATGATACTGTGCGCGATCTTCTGTTAAAAGAGCTTAATAACGGTGGCGTTCTCGAAGTGGATACAGATACGGTTTCAAGTATCACCAGTCATGATGCAGGCTATATTAATAAAGATCTTGAAAACATTGTCGGGCTTCAAACTGACAAGCCTTTTAAACGGGCTTTTCACCCTTATGGCGGGATCAATCTAGCCAAGAAAGCAATGCGGGCTTATGGTTATGAGATTTCTCCTAAGATGGATGAAGTGTTTAATAAATACCGCAAGACCCACAATCAAGGTGTTTTTGACGCCTATACGCAGGAAGTAAGAAAGGCCAGACGCAGCGGGATTATTACAGGCCTACCCGATGGGTATGGACGCGGACGCATCATTGGAGATTATCGACGCGTTGCCCTTTATGGTGTGAACCGTTTGATTGAAGAAAAGAAAATTGAAAAATCTAATTATAAAACCCCAATGAATGAAGAGAACATCCGAAAGCGCGAAGAAATCCAGGAACAAATCAATGCGCTAAATGCACTGATTGAGCTGGGTCAGCTTTACGGATTTGATCTCACACGTCCTGCACACAATGCAACAGAAGCCATCCAATGGACATATTTTGGTTACCTGAGTGCTGTAAAAGAACAAAATGGGGCTGCGATGAGCCTTGGAAGAACGGCAACATTCATCGACATCTACATTGAACGAGATATTGAAGATGGTGTTTTAAACGAAACCGAGGCACAAGAACTCATCGATCAATTTATCATGAAATTGCGCATGATCCGCTTCGCTAGAACCCCTGAATATGATGAACTGTTTACTGGCGATCCCACGTGGGTTACTGAATCACTTGGGGGTATGGGTCATGATGGACGCAGCTTAGTCACAAAAACAACGTATCGTTATTTACAGACCCTTTTTAATCTCGGCACAAGCGCAGAACCGAACCTCACCGTGCTTTGGAGTTCCTCGCTGCCTGAAAACTTTAAACACTTTTGTGCAAAAGTCAGCGCACAGACCAGTTCCATTCAATATGAAAATGATGAGATTATGCGTCCTAAACACGGTGATGATTATGCGATTGCTTGCTGCGTGAGCCCAATGACAATCGGTAAGGAAATGCAGTTTTTTGGGGCACGCGCCAATCTTGCGAAGGCATTGCTTTATGCAATTAACGGCGGAAGAGATGAAATGAGCGGAGACCAGGTAACGGACGCATTTGACATCTATGAAGGCGACACACTGGATTATGAAGCAGTCATGGAACGTTTCGACAAGGTCATGGACTGGGTCAGTGAAACCTACGTTTCTGCATTAAACACCATTCACTACATGCATGATAAATACGCGTACGAACGCGCACAAATGGCCCTGCATGACGCAGAGGTCAACCGTCATTTTGCCACAGGGATTGCAGGCATCAGTGTGGTTGCAGATTCACTAAGCGCCATAAAGTATGCTACTGTTAAGCCAATTAAGGATGAAACAAGCGGACTCATCACCGATTTCGACATTGAAGGGTCATTCCCCTACTTTGGTAATAACGATGATCGTGTTGATGATATTGCCAGTGAAGTTGTCTCACGGTTCATGGAAAAATTGCGCCAGCAATATACTTATAGAAACAGTGTGGTTACCCTCAGTTTACTTACCATTACTTCCAATGTGGTCTATGGTAAGAAAACAGGGAATACACCTGATGGACGCAAAGCCGGCGAGGCATTTGCGCCAGGCGCAAATCCAATGCACGGGCGAGACGAAAGTGGCGCGCTTAATTCACTGCTAAGTGTTGCAAAACTTCCATATGATGACTGTGAAGATGGGATTTCCAATACGTTCACCTTGGTCCCAACAGCCCTTAACAATGATTATGAGAATCTTTCGAGCATCCTTGACGGTTATTTTTCAAAGGGTGGGTATCACGTCAATATCAATGTGTTGGACCGTGATCAACTCATTGATGCGTATCAAAACCCTAGCAAATACCCAAACTTAACAATCCGAGTTTCTGGGTACGCTGTGAACTTTGCCAAACTTACCGACATCCAAAAACGCGAAGTGATTGAGCGCACCTTCCATGAAACATTATAAAAATGATTTAACCGGCAATATTCACAGCATTGAAACCTTTGGAACGTTTGATGGACCCGGGGTGCGGTACGTTTTATTTTTGCAAGGATGTCCACTTCAGTGTAAGTTTTGTCATAACCGTGACAGCTGGTCCACTAAACCTAAGCGGCTTATGAGCGTGCAAAATATCTTGGATGATTTTGAAACTTACCGACCCTTCTATAAAAATGGTGGTCTTACGGTCAGTGGTGGTGAACCATTGATGCAACCCATGTTTCTTGAAGCACTATTTAAACAAGCAAAAACACAAAACATCCACACGACCCTTGATACATCTGCAGGCAATTTTAACCCAAATACGCCATCAAAGGTCACTTCAATCTTAAAGCATACCGATCTCGTTATGTTAGACTTCAAACACATTGATTCAAACGAGCACAAAGCCTTGACGGGTAAATCCAATGCAAACATTATCAAATTTTTAAATTTACTAGAATCATTGAATCAACCGACCATTATCCGTCACGTCTTGATTCCAACCATTAACGATGATGAGTTCACTATCAAGCGTATGCATGACTTTTTATCCGCTTATCAGTGTGTGCAGGGGATCGAGGTCCTTCCCTATCACACGAGTGGAAAACACAAATGGAAAGCGATGGGGCTTGCCTATCCACTGGAGGGCATACCGCCAATGGATAAAGATACCGCCAAGACTGTAGAAGCAAGGTTGAACAAACCCTTAACCACACCAAAAAATTTCAAACCCGATGAAACTGCATACTAATATAACCATATAAAAAGCTGACATTTGTCAGCTTTTTATATGGTTCTTATGTATAGTCTTTAAACCAGTCAGTGATCTCTTGAAGACGTTTCTCGCGCGCTTGTGGTTTTCCACTTCTTGAAAGTTCATGGGTCTCATCTTTAATCCACACAAGCTTTGTGGGTAATCCTTGGTGTTTTAAAATCGCATATAGTTGCTGGGCCTGTTCAACTGGACAGCGATAATCTTTATCCGCATGAATAAATAGTAACGGCGTTTCGATGTTACGCGCATATTTGATGGGGGATTGTTCAAAAAGTTTCTCGCGGTCTTCAAGTGGATGCCCATCTGTTTGATCACTCGCAAAGAAATATCCAATGTCGCTCGTACCATAAAAGGAAAACCAATTTGAAATTGAACGCTGTGTGACCGCAGCTTTAAAGCGGTTAGTATGGCCGACTATCCAGTTTGTCATAAATCCACCATAACTGCCGCCCGTCACAAATAAACGTTGCCTATCAATGCCTTTATAGCGTTTTAGAACCAAATCGGTAAAATCCATCAAGTCTTCATAATCAATCGTCCCGTATTTTCCTCGAATATCCGCAAAAGCATTGCCTTTTCCGTCTGAACCACGGGGATTGGCAAAGAAAACAACATACCCTTCATTGGCCCAGTATTGCATTTCATGATAAAACACGGAACCATAAACCGTTTTGGGGCCACCGTGAATATTTAAAATGGCTGGATATGACTGGTTAGGGTCATAGTTTTCAGGCAAAAGCACATAACCATGGACACGGTGAGTTTCTTTATTCAGTGTGACAGAACGCGGCGTTGCGACATAGGTATTGCTTAGCACACGAGAATTGTGACGCGATACCATGGTGAGTTTTTCATTAGAGTAATCCAGATGATAAAGCTCTTGAAGTCTTTGTTTATGTAACCCTATAAGCAGGGCCGTATCATTTAGATTCGCAAATCCATCAATAGTGCCCTTCATCGCAAACACAGTGTCAATTTCTCCATCAAGCGTTAGCTTTCTGAGTTCAACATGGTCTTCGATTGTTGAGAAGAAATATAGGGCCTCCGCTTTAACAAAAGGTTTCAGTGATGCACCCAACCGTACGTCTGTACCAACTGTATTCCCCAGTGACTGGCCATATGACGCAAGCAACGTTAATTGATTATTCTCAAGCAGATAAAAGTCCGGATTTTGGTTGATACCGTAATCCTTCATGTCTTTAGCGGCCACGACCACATGACCACCAACTTCCCTCAAGAGATCAAACGCATAATCATCTTTTGAATATAGCGTGCGGTGGGTTTGACTTTCAAAGTCATAGGCGTAAACCTGAGTGGTGAACGTCATGAGTTTTTCATCATCTTTCCCCGTATAATAAAGTGTCTTTTTGTCATCACTCAACACATTCATACCAACAGAAAAACGTTTAGGCATTAAACGCGTCACCTGCTCAGTCTCAATATCATAGATGAAAAGCTGACGTTTCTCATCAGTCTTGAAGCCACGTCCGTTAAAGTAATACGGAAGTTCATCAATGGCTTCATAAAATGCGTGTTTCTTTTTAGATTTCAAATATTCCTTGCGTGCTTCCTCATCACCCTCGTAAAGAACATGGTCCGCTTCAGTGAACTGTGCGGATAAAAGCAAACGCGCGGGACTCAAAACTGCTTCAATTGTCGCAACAAAAGGCAGCGTTGTCTTTTTTTCAAAGGTTTTATTCTTAAGATCATAAGCATATAATGTTTGTAATGACTTTTCTTTACGGTCAGTCTTTTCCGACTTGTTCTTTTGATAGTCCACAAGCAGTGAGTCATCATTTAAAAAAACAAATTGATTGGTGGATCCAAGTTTTTTCAGTTTCGTGGTTGTTTGGTTTTCACTTAAAAAAAGTGTGTGTTCGTAGGCATTGTCATCATAATTGGCCCTAGAAAGCGTATACGCCGCGCGTTTCTTATTTGGAGCGGCCGCCAGGTTTCCAAGAAAATGAAAATCCAAAAATGCACTCTGTTTCATCTTTTCCACATTGATCATCCTTTATAATTGTATTAGTCTTATTATACATAAATTATGACGGTTTGTCATATAATCGGTCAAAACACGATAATCCTTCACACACTTACAAAATGAAATCAGGGTTTATGACGTGCATGCAGGATTATAATCATCTAAAAACACCACGTCACTGGACGTGGTGTTTCATTTAATCCTGAGATTTTGTTTCTTCAATGATGGCGTCTGTCAATTGGTCTGGCACTTCCTGATAACGCAGGAATTGTCTTGAGAACGTTGCCGTCCCTTGCGTAATGGCCTTAAGGTCTATATTGTATCGCTTGATTTCACTATCGGGAATTTCAGCCGATACTTCCTGTTTATTGTTAGGGAGTGGATTCATTCCAAGTACCGTTCCGCGTCGTTTGGAAATATCACTCATAACATCACCAACGTAATCGTCCTTACAGATGACATTAACCTTACTGATGGGTTCAAGCAGCACTGGACTCGCTTTATCATACGCTTTTTTAAATGACAATGCCGCGGCGGATTTGAAACTGACCTCATTGGAATCAACCGCATGATAAGAACCATCAAAAAGTGTCGCTTTAAGTCCTATGACTGGGAAACCGGCAAGGGGGCCTTTTTGCATGACTTCGAGCAATCCTTTTTCCACGGCTGGAAAATAGTTTTTAGGGACAGCGCCACCATGGATTTCTTCATGAAAATCCAATGTGATATCCAAATCATCAGCGGGTTCAAACCGAATATTAACAACACCAAACTGTCCGGACCCACCGGATTGTTTTTTATGCCGGCCTTCAGCTTCCACCTTTTTACGAATGGTTTCGCGGTAAGGGATTTTTTGTTCAAGCATTTCCACTTCGACTTTATAGAGATTTTCCATTTTGCTTAAAATAAACTTGATGTGGGTCATGCCTTGTCCACCAATGAGCAGTTGTGCGGTTTCTTTATTACGCACCACCTCGAAGGATGGATCTTCTAAATTTAAACGTTGCAACACCGATGAAATCTTATCTTCATCACGTTTATGTTTAGGGCGTACAGCCACATACATACTCGGTTGTGGGATGGGTGGTCCTTCAAAAATCACTGGATTTTTGGGATCACAAAGGGTATGCCCCGTCAATAAACCATCAATTTTACTGACAATACCAATATCGCCTGGACCAATGGCATCCGTATCGATTTGTTCTTTACCGCGCATAAATGCCACGTTGCCGACTTTAATGTTTTTATCAAGGTTTGGACAATAGACTTCCTGGTTGTTTTTAAGACTGCCTGAAAACACTTTAAGTAAACTTACAGAACCGATGAATGGATCAACCGTGGTTTTAAAAACATACCCCGAAAAAGGCGCATCCGCTTTGGTTTGTCTTGTGACAACGTCCCCTTCCAGTGTTTTGCCTTCCATGGCCTCCAAATCATTGGGTGCCGGCATGAAATCAACTATCATTTCAAGCATGGTGCGAGTGCCTATGTCATGGTATGCAGACCCAATCACAACCGGTTTTAAATCACCATTGAGCACCCCTTCACGCAGTCCCTTACGGATTTCATCTTGCGTAAGTTCTTCACCGGCGAAATGTTTTTCAAGCAGGTCTTCGCTTGTTTCTGCGACCGATTCAATAATTTTTTCACGCAGTTCGCTGACTGTGTCTTTTAAATCCTCAGGAATATCTTCGATGACCGTTTTTTTGCCATCAAAAACCCGCGCATTCATGTCAACCAAATCGACATATCCTTTAAAATTGTCCGCTTCGCCAATCGGCCATAAAAAGGGAACGACCTGATAGCCTAACAAGGTTTTAAGCGTATTGATAATTTCAGGAAAATTAATGTTTTCCTTATCCATCTTATTGATAAATATGATGGTCGGTATGTTGAGTTCGTTCAAATCGCCCAACACTTCTTCAGTTCCAATGTCCACGCCTTTTGTACCATCAATGGTCATGATAGCACCCTTGACTACACTGAGCGCCTGATACAGTTCATTCGCAAATTCGCGGTTACCGGGTGTATCTAAAAAGTCATATTTAACCCCATCAAATTCAACCGGTACCAATGAGGTTGAGAGTGAGTTCATTTTGTTTTTCTCTTCATCAAGATAATCACTGGTCGTATTTTTCTCTTCAACAGACCCCTTGGATTTCTTTAATCCTGCAACATGAAGCACTGATTCCATTAGTGTGGTTTTGCCGGCGCCTAAGTGACCAGCGACTGCAATGGTGCGCAACTTCTCAACATCATAGCCATTCATTTGACCAACCCCTTTATGTATTTAATATTTGCGCTATCTTTATTGTACCAAATAATTGCTTATTTAAAAAAGCGCTTTCAACATTTTACGAACAATGCCTGGATCTTTTTTGATCCAGGCAAAATTCACTCGCTCCAAGCGAGTTCGTATATTTTTTTTGCATCTTCTAATGTCAGTGACGCAAATGAACCAAATGATTCGCCTTTGTTTTTCTTCAAGGTTTCAACCAATAAAGGAATATCTTCTTTCTTGGCACCCGCCGCTTTTAGTGTCGTTGGCATGCCAATATCATTAAAGAATCTTTTCAATCTACGAATGCCTTCAAGCGCAACGTGTTTCTTTTGATAATGGTTATCACCCACACCAAATACATTGACAGCCAGGCGATAAAACCGTTCAACATCCTCTTCAAGATTATAAAGCATGTATGCAGGGAACATCACCGCAAGACCAGCGCCATGGGTCATATCATATAGAGCACTTAACTCATGTTCAAGTGCATGTGTCACCCAGTCTTCTTCCCGTCCAACACCAAGTTGACCGTTATGGGCGATCGTCCCCGCCCAACAAATGGTCGCGCGCGCTTCGTAATCCTCAGGGTTATTTAGCAAGGCATATGACGCCTCAATAACGGAAACAAGCGTGGCCTCCATCATACGGTCTGTTAAAATAACATCCTCGGTTTTCGATAAATACCGTTCAAAAATATGAGACATCATATCGACAATGCCTGCGGCTGTCTGCCACATCGGCAAGGTATAGGTAAGCTCAGGATTGATAATAGAAAACTTTGGACGGAGCAAATTAGACCCAGATCCACGTTTTAATCCTTCATCTTCCTTGGTAATCACCATTGCGGGTGAGCCTTCAGAACCTGCGGCCGGTATGGTGAGTATGGTCGCAAGCGCAATGGCGTCTTCCACTTTGGCTTTACGGTCAAAAAAGTCCCAAAAATCGCCACTGTAGGGCACACCGGCCGCAATGGCTTTCGCGGAATCAATCACAGACCCACCACCAACAGCCAAAATAAAATCGACATTTTCCCGTTTTGCAAGTTCAATGCCTTCATAAACCAAACCATCCAGCGGATTGGGTTTGACACCACCAAGTTCAACAATTTCTAATCCAGCGTCACGAATAGAAGCCTTGACACGGTCATAAAGTCCTGTTTTTTTAATGGACCCCCCGCCATAATGAAGCATTACTTTACGGGCACCGTAAGAAGAAAGTAACGTACCAACTTCTTGTTCCGTATCTTTTCCGAACACAAATTCTGTGGGTGAATAAAAGCGAAAATTTTCCACTGTAGACCCTCCTAATAAAGATAATGGACAAGTTTATTCTAACACGTTAAAACGAATTTACGAATGCTTTCATTTCTTATAAGCCTTTAAATAGATTGTTTTCCACTTCGCTGTAGAATTTTCAAAATCAACCATTGGCTCAGGATAGTCTGTAAGCAATGACTGTTTAAAAACTGGGTTCAACGTCGGTAGATCATAAATTAAACTTTCATCTACATGTTTAATCTCATTGACCCATGTTTTGACATACTCGCCGTTAGGGTCATAGCGTTTGCCTTGTTTTGTAACATTGAAAAACCGAAATTCACGGGCATCATTTCCGATGCCTGCTATATAATTCCAATTCCCGTAGTTACTAGAAACATCATGATCAATTAATTGTGATTCAAACCACTCAGCCCCCACACGCCAGTCGATTCCAAGATTCTTCGTTAAGAAGCTTGCGACATTCTGCCTGGCCCGGTTGGACATGTAGCCCGTTTGTTTAAGTTCTCGCATGGCCGCATCAACCAGTGGATAGCCGGTTCGTCCTTCAATCCATTTGACAATATCCGTTTCGTTTTTGTGCCAAGGTATATCAACATTTTGAATCCCACCAACTCTAAACAAATGGTTCCCAACCTTACAATGAATAAAGCTGAAAAAATCACGCCAAAGCAATTCAAAAACAAGCCAATAGGTCGATTGATTTTTTATGCGGGTCGCTTCATAGGTTTTAATGTGTTCATATACCGTTCTAGGAGAAATACAGCCGTAAGCCAAATAAGGGGAAAGTTTTGAAGAATCATCGTACCTTAGCATACCATTGCGGGTTTCTTTGTATGTTGCGATGGCGTCACTGTCAAACAAGTAATAATTCAAGCGCTTTAACCCTTGCGTTTCACCGCCAATGCACGGTATCGATGATGGTCCGTTTTTTATCACGTTCAAGCCTTCACAATCTTCACGCTGAATCTGAATACGCTTTGATAACCTAGAAGGCACTGGCAGTGGTTTTCTTACCTTCCAATTGCGTTCAACGTCTTTGCGAAAATGCGTGAAAACATCAGGCATATTCTGCGTTGAATACGGTAAATCATCCGGATGCAACAAGGTTTTTTGAAAAAATGATTTTACATTGAGACTCGTTCGATTATGCAAGTCCTTCTCGCGTGCAGTTTCCTCATCCCCAATTTCACGATGATAATAAACATAATCAATATGATAACGTTGGCTGAGTGCATCAAACACCTCAGACACTGGCCCCTCTTTAACAATCAAAGGAATATTCAACGTTTCAAGGCGTTTTCTTAAATCCTCCAATGATTCCTTTAAAAACTGACGTTTATGCTCTGAATGCTTTAAGAATCCGTGGGCGGTTTTGGCATTGAAATCATCAATCACATAAACGCCAATGATTGAATCATGGGTCGATGCTGCTTCATAAAGCGCTTTATGATCGTGTACTCTAAGATCATTGCGAAACCAGACCAGTGCGTTCATTCAATCACCTTCTTTATCAAATATTATACCAAAAAATCTGACACCCAGTAATTTAAACGGCCCGCAAATATTAAAACATATTTGCGGGCCGTTTGTTATGCTTAGATTATTTGGAAACACGTCTGAGTTGATTCTTATAGGAAGCCGTCAAAACTAAAAAGATAAAAGACACCACAACCATAATGGCCGCAATGGTATACCAACTAAGCGCATAGCTTCCTGTAATGTCTGCCAAATGACCGATAAGTGGTGGCGCAATCACCATGGTAAGACGTGTAGAAATCAAAATGATGCCTGACGCTGTCCCAATCAATTTAGGCCCAGCCACATCACCAATGGTTGTAAATAGCATGCCAATGGTCGCAAAGGAAAACATCCCAAAAACAAAGGTGAATACCAACAAGAGTGTACTGGGAAGGACACCTTCAATGACAGTGCTTCCCATGACAAAGAAAAATCCAGCGATAATAAATGCCAGCGCGGCCAGTGAAAGTCTGCGGTTTGAGTTTAAAAACCTGTCATTGATATAGCCGAAGCCAGGATTCCCAATAATACCACCCGCAATAAAAACACTAAGAAACGCACCTGCGGTTGAGGCGGTGAATCCGAGGTCTCCCGTTAAAAACAAGGTATAATGGATGGTCATATTTCCAATTGAGAGTCCCATAACCATGCCCATCATGGCCACCATCCAGACCAATGGGTTTTTAAGCACTGCCAAAATGTCTGATTTTGTATCACGCGGTTCATCATCATCAACCCCATTATTATTGATGGGTTGATACCGTTTAATCAACACAACAGCTAGTAAGAATGCGATGCCTGCCGCAAGTAAAATACTGACGCGCCAACCTAACCGCTCACCAATGGCAGGGAGTATGGATGCACCAATAATACCGCCAATCCCACCCCCGGCATGGACGATGCCGTTTGACACCGCACGCTTGGAAGGGTCTACCATTTCAATGATTCCTTTATTGACCGCGGGCGTCACCACGCTAAAACCAACACCTGTGATTAACGCAAGAAGCAAAATTAAAGGGAAATAAGGCATGACCGTATGCAAAATCATAAGAGATGCGATGACAATAACACCACTGATCAGTCCTTTTTTAGGGCCAATTTTATCAACAATTTGACCGGCAAAAATTGCCAGGGCCACACCGCTCAAGTAAAAGAACGTTGAATAAAGCCCTGATTGGGCACTACTTAAGTTAAAGTCCGCTTGAATTAAAGGCATCATCGCCTTGAATCCCTGAACACTTGTAAAAACAGCAATATAGGCTGTTGACATAATAAAAAGTGTCGACAAAACGGACACTTGCTTTGCAGCGTTTGATTTCATGAAACGTCCTCCTGTTGTTGCATATGCAATTATCATTCATATTATAACTTTTTATGTAGTCAATGACAACCTTTGTACATAAAAAAACGTGCCTTATGGCACGCCTTATTATCTTTAGAGCGCTTAATTGAGACATCAAGTGATTAGTTCGTGCGCCGAAGCGTATCTTTGTGTGGTGCGGTAAGAATCATAAATAAAGTCCCAATAGCCGCAATCGCGATGGCACTTGTGAACCAACTCAGTGCATAAGAACCAGAAATATCAGCCAAAAAGCCAATAAGTGGCGGTGCGATGACCATGGTCAAACGAATGGATATAAGAATAATGGCGGTTGCAGTTCCCATGAGTTTTGCGCCGGCCACATCACCTACCGTAGTAAATAGCATACCAATGACCGCAAAAGAAAACATGCCCAAGACAAATGAGAACACACCGAGCATCAAGCCTGGAAGCACACCTTGAATGATGACACCACCCATGAAGAGATATAGGGTAGCTATCCCTAAAGATAACCCAAAAAGGGCAATCCTTCGGTTGGAATGTAAAAACCGATCATTAATATAACCAAACAATGGGTTCCCCAAAATGCCACCAGCGTTAAATAATGCAAGAAAAAAGCCTGCGGTGGATGCAGTAAACGCTAAATCACCAGTCAAAAACAAACTGTAATGAATGGTAATGCTACCCACTGATAAACCAACGACAATGCCCATGATTGCAACAATCCAAACAAGCGGCATTTTGACAACTGTCTTAAGTTGACCTTTATTGTCCTTTTTGGTTCCACTTTTATCACCATTATTATTAATCGGTTGATAGGTTCGAATCAATACCACGGTCACAAACAATGCAAAACCGACCGCAATGAGTACAGCCGTGCGCCAGCCAAGGGCTTCACCAATTGTTGGCAACAAATATGATGCTATAATGCCACCAAAACTGGCCCCGGCATGTACAATCCCATTGGAAGTGGCACGCTTGGAAGGGTCTACCATTTCGATGACCCCTTTGTTCAACGAAGGCGTCACCACACTAAAGGCTGCACCAGTAAAAAATGCAAGACCAAGAATGATTGGATAATACGGAACAATAGTATGCAGAAACATCATCGCTGCAATCACACTAACAGCGCCAATCAGTCCGCGTCTTGGCCCTATCTTGTCCGCAATTTGACCTGAAAAAATCGCGAGCGCAACACCGACCACATAAAAAAAAGTAGCATAAAAACCTGCTTGTGCACTGCTTAAGCCAAACTCAGCACTTACAAGCGGCATCATGGCTTTAAACCCGTCTATGGATATGGAAATGGCCGAAAAGGCTACAGCCATAATCAATAATGTTGAAGGAATGGAGACGGGTTTAACGACACGTGCTTTCATGAAAAACCCCCTTATGTTTTGAATTTAAAAATATTATAATACGTCAAATCGATGCCGCCAACTTTTATGCATTAAAAATCAATTTAAAGAAAAATATTACGGTATTTGTAATATAATCACGGTTTTGTCATCATAAAAGCGCCCCTTAAAAAGGCGCTTAGTGAATGCGTTATAGTTCAAGTACATGAAACGTATAATCCAGCTGATAGCCAAGATGTTCCGCTAAACGTTTACTCCCTTCATGTGCCGCGTCCCAATGTGGAATTTTGCCTTCTTTTAACGTATGCAGTATAAACACCGCCCCCACCGCCTTCGCAATACCCTGACGCCTATAGGCTTCATGGGTAATGATTTCGATGTCATAACCACCATTAAACCGCGCATAAGAACTGGCGCCCCCAATGATCTTATTGTCTTTTAAAACTGCATACCCCAAACCGTTTTCCTTAAAATCATGGTAGTTTTTAAAATTGATCACAAAATCTTGCGCCCATGGTGCTTCATGCATAATGGTGTCATAAAGGGCCTTATCAATGGGCACAACTTTAAAGCGTTCATCGAGTGAAGACGCTTCGCTTTTTAAATGGTGCGTTTTTAACGCGGAAGGGTCCATGGCGTAGCGTGTTTTTTTAGTCGCATTCGGAATGAACGATTTGATGCGTTCAAACCATGCTCTTGATGCGATGACTTCGATGTTGTCTGGCAAGGACTCAATTAATGTTTGCGCCTGCTTGCTTGATGCATCACCGCCAAGGTAATAAGTCCATCCTACATTGCCAGCCGCGACCGTTGGATTTTCATGCGCATCAACCATAATTCGACCGTGAAACCCATGAATTAAAGCGTCCAGTAAATAATCATACCGCAAATCCATAAATAATGGCCACACACTCCCTATATCGCGCATTGTAGCTTGTTTAAAGGCCATGAGAACACTCCTAACATATCGTTATCGTGATAAGTTGCTTGAAGATTCCTTTGTGCGTGTTGGTCACTCATATGATATCATATTTACAGGTTAGGGGGATGACCATGTCCAAGAAGGAATTACGAGATGCTTTTTTCGCATACTTAAATGACTATTTCACTTTAAGAGATTTCGAAAAGACTAAACAGCATTTCAGTCACACCATTACGGGCTTTGGTTCCAGTAAAGACGAACAAACCTATACGTATGATGATTTCAAGCGTATTTTTAAACGTGACATAAACACTGTTCCTAATCCAATCGACTACTCAATCATTCACCTGAAAATCACCACACCGCGCAAAGATATTGGCTTGGTTACATGTGAGATGGATATAAAAACCACCATTGAAGCACAATCCATCCGTTTGCGCGGAACCCGTTACACGCTTGCATTCATCAAATATGACGGCACCTGGAAAATCGAACATAAACACCTTTCCATGCCAAGTCAAGTCAATGAAGACGACGAAGCCTACCCTATCAAAGAATTGGAAGCACGAACCGAAGTCTTAGAACGTATGGTTAACGAAAAAACTGCGGAACTGAACCGAACACTTAAGGAAGCTTCGTTTTATGCCAACCATGACTATATGATCGCTTTACCCAACCGTAAAAGCATTGATCACACGCTAAAAACACTTTTTAACGATAATGCGCATACATCAGACCAACTATTGCTTGCGCTCGTAGACATTGATGACTTTAAAACCATTAATGATACGTATGGTCATCTCATTGGTGACAATGTCTTAAAAATTGCGTCAACCATATTCAAAGACCGTATCGCACCACCCCAGATGGTTGGGCGTTGGGGCGGCGATGAATTTATATTGATCCTCCCAAAAACCCCCATCAAGCAAGCAAAAGAATTATTGGCGGCTTTGCCGCGTGCCTTCAGCGAAAAAGTCAAAACCTATGGCATCGAAGCCAAACTATCCATTGGTGCCACTAAAGCCAAGCCCAGTGATACCATCGACACCATTTTAACGCGCTGTGATAACGCACTTTATCAAGCAAAATCATCAGGAAAAAACAAAGTGAC
>LFCJ01000402.1_pt1 | contig 26534 bp, 33 predicted proteins | sample 643141 | NCBI WGS metagenome assembly LFCJ01 (sample SAMN03766243, study PRJNA286221) | soda lake metagenome | biome: soda lake; feature: Kulunda steppe; material: water; isolation source: sample B1-Br-g2 brine of Lake Bitter-1 | place: Russia: Kulunda steppe | collected 2010-07
CAGCATCTAGCAGCCCTGCAGCCAGCACGCAGCCGCGGAGAGTGCGAGGATCACGGGGCAGTGCGGCAGCATCCAGCCCTGCAGCCAGCACGCAGCCGCAGGGTGTACAAGTACCACGCGGCAGTGCGGCAGCATCCAGCCCTGCAGCCTACACGCAGCCGCAGGGTGTGTGAGGACCAGGCAGCAGTGCGCAGCATCCAGCAGCCCTGCAGCATGCACACACCCATGTCCTGTTGAGCGAGCAGCGAACAAGGAGGAAGGCGCACCACATGCAGCACCAGAGTCAATGTGAGCGTTTGTACAGAAAGCCATCCTGCTGACACAAAGCACCATTCACTCTTATCCAGGCTGACCCACGTCCTTCCTCTTAAGAGAGACCCACTGCCAGGATGTGTAAGCTTTCAGCGCAAGCATCATCAGCACGGGGGACGCCCGATTCAGCCCGTGTTTCACTCGCAGTTAAGAACAGCGCTGACACCATCACAACCATCACAATGGCAGACCAGCACGCCACAGTATGTGTGTGTGCCACAATTGGCCCCCTCTGGCACAGCCTACTTATATCCAGTACATAGCATCCTACATACATCCTATATGTCCATTCCATGCGCATCCTTGCCCATTTGGCATGAGCACCTGGTCCACCAGCTGTTCGCTCACCATCAAAGTACTGACACACTGTGTTGTAGAGCTGCAGGGTAAGTTGCAGTCGGTCGACGACGATGATGACAAACTGGAACAGGGGCCGAGCGATCAAGGGAGGCTGCTCCTGCTGCTGCAGCAGCTCCAGTGCCAGGGCTTTGGTACCAACAGACAACCAAGAGGCGACAAAGGACATCGTGAATCACTGTTCATAGACGTGCATATGCTTGTGCCTCTCTGAGGAAACACATGTGTCCTTTGCTGATGAGCATGCATGTTCATATGTGTGTACGCTTGCATTTGAGCGCATGCCCACGATCCTGTCTGTGACTGCGCATGTACGTGCCAAGTTTTCATGCAGGTTATGTCATGTGTGTGTACGTGCATGCGCGTGCGCATGTGTGTGTGTGTTGTGTGTGTGTGTGTGTATGTGCGCGCGCGCGTGCGTGCGTGTATTGCGCACGTGCGCACGCACTATGTACGGACCTGAATGAGACAGGCAGATCTGCCAAGTCTAGACTTTGTCAAATGGCATATAGGAAGCAGTGCGTGCAGTGGTAATACATATATATATCCGACAGTAATGTCAGGCAGGGCCTTTGCACACAGACCTGCAGCCGTCCGGCTCTTCCCGCTACCTGAAAGCACATGCACACATGTGACCACGTTTGAGATCTTCTCATCCGTCACAGTGCTCCAGCGATGGACAAGAAAAAGTAGTGACATGATTGCAATCATCAACATCAAAGTTTTGCACATCTACAATGAGTGTGAGGCAAGGAGGGGCTCTATTGTCTTCTTTAACCCTGCACTTACCAGCGGCATGTTGCAACAGAAAATTCTGCGGTCCTGTTGTGCTTTTGTGTTTGATAATAGCACGCACAACATTGTGGACAGCCTCCTGCTGGTGGGGCTTGAGGTCCCCAGGACTCATTGCAAAACTGTCAAGCGCTTCTGCATCCACCATGTGTTGCCATTGTGCATTGCACTGTGTATCATTTGAGTTCCTCGGGAGCAATAGCGGTGCCTATTTAGAAAGGAAATCTTATATTATAAATGCAACGAAGTGCGCACTCAAAGACAGTGTGCATATCGCATTAACACATCGTGCTATACAACAATCAATTTAAGACTTCAATTATACTTTTGTAACACTCTGATGGACGTTGATGACAATGCCTCAGCTTCCCTCTGTGTAGGGTCTTTGAGCTCTGAACGTTGTGTGTTTCATTAAGAAAAGGCTTCATCTTTAGTTATACCCTGCTGACGTGAATTTAGGGAGAGGCATACAGTCGGTGCAAGCACCAGGCAAACCCCCGCCATCATCAATTGATGCTGCAAGGAAGTGGATATTATTGAGGGTTAGGAGGATTTCTGGATTGAGCCATGCTTTTGGTATTTGCTACTTCTCTTAACGGATTTGTTGCGTGATGAGATTTGCGTTCAGGCCAAGTCGTGTGGAACTAAGGGGTTTCTCTCGAGGCCTTGGTCTGGAGCAGGGGGCTGCCACCCACCCTCCAGAACCCCAGAGCGCGGTATGTCGGCTCGGATTTCGTGCCGTCGGCGCCGGCGTAGCCGACATGGGTGCGGACCACCCCCTCCAGCGCCCCACTAGTCATCTTTTCCATTGGTGATGGAGACTCAAGGTACTTCGGGCCAATGTGTCTCCTTTTCCTTGATTGATGCAGGGAGCGTCTTGCTGCCTGCGTAGTTTCTCTAAAAAGGGGTAATTTTGTGCGGTGCATGTTCTTTTGCCCCTCCTGGCCCAGCTCTTCCTGCTGTCTTTTGAGAGTGCCCGGGTTCCAGCTGATTGGAAAGTTGCGAAAATAACCCCGCTTTACAAGAAGGGCCCCATGCTTGACCCCAACAGCAATCGCATGCTGGCAGTTAGTGGCACCTTGTACAGACTGTACGCAAATGTCATTCGCTCCCTGCTGACAACTTGGTGCATATCCAAAAGCAAAATACCAGACACACAGTTTGGTTTCTACCCAGGCCAGAACACACTACAGCCCATGTTCATCCTCAGGCACCTGCAGCACGCTGCCCGCGCCATTAAGCCAAGCAACTCTTCCAGGCTGCACACTGCTTTCATTAATTTAAACAGGCCTACGACACTATCCTCAGGCAGGCTCTTTGGTCACACGTTTCCATCGCATACGCATGCCTGCAATTCTCCTTTCTGATCATAAAAGCCTGTATGCTGGTGACCAGTACCTCCTTCACGACGGGCATAAAGCTGCACAGTCTATCGTGCATACCGCCCACACTGTTAAACCTACTGTGGGTGTGAAACAAGGGTGCCCTTTGTCACCTCTGCTCTTCTCGTTGTACATCAATGACATTGGTACAATTGCTGAGGGAGTGCAAGAAGCATTTACTGGAACAGAGGATGTGCGGGTCATGCACATGTTGTATGCAGATGACCTGACCCTTCTAGCTAATGCCCCTGATGCCATGCAAACTATGCTAAATAGGCTTGTGGCCTATGCACGTACAAAACACCTGACCATCAACACTGCAAAATCAGAGGTGGTCCACTTCAACTCAAGGCGCGGTGCTCAGGTGCCCACTTTTATGTTAGCCGGCGCTGCTTTGAAGTGCTCTGACTCGTTTAAGTACCTTGGCATGGCATATCACCGAACACTAAACATGACAGCCTCGTCTGAGCATGCAGCCATACCAATGCTTGCTGCAGCTCATCGAATACCTGGGTTTGTACGGGACACTGCCCTATGTGACAAACCTTTTGCTTCCCTTTGGCTAGCTAAGGCATATGTAGTGCCTGCTGGTATGTATGGCTGTCAGGTTTGGAGCTCAGGGTTTTTGCACGAAGGTGTTGAATTTAGATCTACCCTCCAGATATTGCATTTGAATTTCTTTAAGGGCACCCTAGGTGTGAAGCGGTCTGCGCCTAAATGGGCTATTTTACGTGAGTGTGCACATGAAACTCTGCAATTCTATTGTTTTAGAGCTGCCATTAGGTTTTACAACGGGTTGTTGTCCTCAAATAGTGCCACACTTAAGCAGGCCCTTCATGCAGACCTGAAGCTTGTGCCTCGGGCTTAAACATCTTGGGCTTCAGATATTTTGCGCGCCTTTGAGGGATTGCGAGGCTGTGACACTCATACACAAGCTTTCTTGCAGGGGCTCCCTATTTGTTACTTGGATTTCACTGCTGACTTGAGGTTTAGGATGAGAAAAGTGTGAAGGGACATTGCTGACATGAACCCTCTGGAAAGCAACAACAAGCTGGTGACTTATCATTCTTGGTTTGCTTGTCCCCTCTTAGATCTTCAAGCTGATTCACGCACTCAGGTGCGGAATGGGGGTGCCCCCCTGATGCCTCCTCGCTATCTGCACCTTGATCTAACTTAGCATGTTATGAGGAATGTGAGCAGGTTTCGCTTGCGAGCACATACTCTCACGGTGGAATCCTCTATCTGGCATGGTGGAAATGGCCACTGGGACAAGTGTTCCTGTGCTGCTGTTCAAAATGAGGTGCATGTTCTTGTTCACTGCCAAGACTCATTTGTGTGCTCTCTCAGAAGAAAGTACTCTTTTCTTTTCTTCCCTTTCTGCCAATCCTTTTCTATGGAGGCCCCTTTTATTCCACATGCCTAGTCAGACTGTCTTTGATTTCCTTCCTCAACGGCACAATAGACTCTGCCATTTCATTTCGGACATTATGGATTATTTTTTAGCTGGCGAAGACCAGCAACAAACCAATCAGCCTAACGACCTGGCTGGCGGTTTACCCCTTAACTTTGGCTGGCGAAGACCAGCAACAAACCAATCAGCCTAATGACCTGGCTGGCGGTTAAACTTCAAGTTTACAAGTTGTAAACTTGTATGGCATTTACAGATATAGCACTTGAGCTTCGTTCTGGTGCCTTTTTCTTGCCCGTACTCCTTTACCTTCTTTCCTGGCTATTCTAATCAACTTGCTGGATAGATTGTAGAATGGTGCATTCACAACATGGATAAGATGTTCATCATGGAGCTTTATTAGATTTTGCCTACTTTATTCTCCGCATATGCATCTATTTCATTTTCTACAAGGCCCTTTGTAAGTTCACACAACAGTTGCTGAGTAAAGAATTGATTAGCTCAGCCTATCAGCTAGGCTAGCTGATAGGCATATTTACGGCACAAATTCATGTAAACTGCTGCAGGCTCTACATTAAGAGGACTCCCGCAAAGGCTGTGCTACAAAGGCCACATCGGCCCAGGCCGGCATGGGTGCTTCAAATGACCAGTTGGGGCTGCTGTACCTGCACATGAGTTGCACGTATTAAGGGTTGTGGCAGTCCTAAGCATAAAAATAGAGTCGGAAGTACCAGAGCCAAGAGGCGCATCATGATTCTGGTGATATGCGGGATCTCAGCTCGTGCACCATGAGCACCCTTAAGGCCGCGGTCACAAACAATTTTTTCGCTCCTGAGCTATAACTTTTGCGGTCACACTGAAATTTTCAATAAATTTTTCTCACTCCACCTGCACTACTCCCCCATGACCTCCTCTCTCTTCCAGCCTTGCTATTGGAAACCACACTTTTATGTTTACTAGCTCCAAGACCAACAATAGGATACCCTCCCAAAGACCAACAATAGGATACAAAAAGCTTTGCGACAGGTCCTCAAGCCGCAATGAGGCAGCATCACGACACAGACTGCACTGTTCATAAGGAGCCGGCAATGCTGCAGATGCCCTCACTTAAGCACTCGGCTCATAGCCTGCAAGGTCTTGCATGACAGTCAATCGACCCTGAGCCATCAGGGTAGAGTGCCAGGACAGGATGCTGGAAAGTTTGCAGTGTGGTTACTGCGGCCGGCGCACACTTAAAAACTCATCTTTTTCCCCTGTGTGTGTGGCCATGGTGCATCAGTTCTTGCCTTCATTTGAGATTATGTCCTCACGCACGCAAAGAAATCCTTTTTTGCGCGCAAATGCTCCTCAAATTGAGTCATCAGGCCCAGGAAATGTCAGCGATGACTGTCCCTCTCATTTTCTATTTGCCTGCATTCTTCACCACATTTGGCACCCCACATGTGTAAGCCTGGCAAACACATACATAAGACATCATCTTGGTGCACTGATGGGCTGGAGAATCAACCCCAGCTAGTGCTGCATCTGCATAAATCACGTGTGTAAAGCATGTATGGAAACCTTGTCTCCTCAGACATTCTCCTGGGGTAAATATTCTTTCCAAAAAGAGTGAAAATTTTTGGGATTGGAAAGTTTTTCGTTTGTGACCGCGATTTTTAAACTTTTTTGGGGTCGAGTGAAAAAAGTGTGTGACCGCGGCCTAAGCAAAGACAACATCCCGGTGGCATTTTTGAAGGGAGAGGACTACCATTGATGCAACCACCAAATCCTGACCATAAACAGTGACAAGGCAGTTTGGTACGTTTTGAAGGACCGGATTAATGAAGACTTGTTTTCATGGCTGGTTTGGGCCTGGAGTGCCTCTTTTCTTAGAGCTCACACCTTTTTTGTACAGGTTTGCTTTGCAGACCCTGTAGCTTTCTACAAAACTGGCCGCGTTTGACTGGTGCAGTCCCCACACCTTGTTTAACCTTTGAGGGATTTCTTAGGGCTGTCTGCTCTTGGATTGCACTGGCATGACATGCTGGCCAGCCACACACAGTATTCACCTGGGCACACGCAGCCGTAGCAGCTGTAGATCTGTTGCATCCGGGCAATGCACACAACGCACCTGAGCGCATGCAGCCACAGCGGCTCCAGATCAATGGGGTACCCTCGGGGCACGAGGCCAGGGCAGTGAGGGCACACGGTCTCTTGGCGCTCCGGCTCCACCCTGTACAGCGGGTCGTGGTACAGTGTGCGCAGCATGGGGAACAGCTGCAGCTGCGCATCCACGGGCGCAGCCACATCTGAGGCTCGTGCAGCGCCCAAGGTGCCCTCATCTGCTGCGGCCGCATGGGTTAGCAGCACAGGGGGCGCCCGCTCCGAGGTCTGCCCAACCTGTGTGTGCGCATCGCCTGCAACCATGCCCCCTGCTGCCGCGGCTGGCGCGGGCGAGTCCTGCTGCCCCTCACAGGGCGCTGTGCCGGCTAAGGGCGTTGGGGAGCCCCCGCGGCGCGGGCGCTTGGAGCTGCCTTGCGCATGGAAGGCAACTCCCTGGGCATCACAACCTCGCCCCCCCTGCAAGTGGTCAGTGGGCTCCTGGGCAGCACAGCCGTGCCCATCCTGCTGAAGACCGCCTGAGCGCTCAGCCGTCGGGGCCGCCTCTGGCCTACACATGGGCGGCAGGAGCACTGCATGAGGAAGGGTGTGACACGGGTGAGCAGGAGGCTGAGCACAGCTGCCTTCTTGAGCACAGCAGCCGCCTTGAGCTGAAGGCTGAGCGCAGCGACCGTCTCTGACAGGGGATGCCTGCCGCTGCCCAGAACGCTGAAACCCAACGCTGGTGTGGCCCCAAACCAGGGCTGCACTGGGTTGCGCAACTGACAGCGCCGTGCATGAGGAAGACGAGCCGGGCGCGAGCACTGGGGCATTGCAAGGCGAGACTTGGGCAGGGCCTGAGCTCACGCAGGCAGCGCCGCCTGCGCAAGCAATAGTAGTGTTGCTGGGCCCCAAAGCTGCGCCTGTGCCGTCGTGCTGCGGCGGCGCTCCTGTTGCACTGCTGCGCTGCTGCGTTGCTGTGCCTGCGCAGTCAGTCACTGTAGCACCACAGGTGCCCGGAGCAGCGCAGGTATCGCTGGCACCTGTGCTGGCAGTGCGCGTGCCAGGCTGGGGCTGCTGACGGGTGAGCCTGAAGGCCAAGGGCGCACCAAACGTGCCTCCGTACTGGGTGTCGTTGGCAATAGGGTGGCCCAGGAACTGTGTGTACAAAGCGTGCAGGGAGCACAAGGGCGTGATGCATGTTGTTGGCCATGAGATTCTGGGTGTTGTTGGCGATAGGTTGGCCCAGGAATTGTGTGCGCACAATGGATTCAGGGAGCACATGGGCATGATGCGTGTGGTCGGCCATGGGATTCTGGGTGTTGCTGGGATGGGGTGGCCTAGGAACTGTGTAGGCCACGTGCAGTGAGCGCATGGGCATGGTGCGCAGGCCTTGGGGCCAATGAAAGCCTGCTGCAGGAAAGGAATGAGGCATTTCAAAAGGATTCTGCTAAGACAAAGCAACTAAGGTGCACAGTATACAAACCAGTGCAGGCCACGCAGGTGAGAAGTGTGGGCACTGCCCAAATGCAAAGCCCCACAGCTGGACAATGAGCACACAGCAGCGTGGGTGTGAACCCAACCCAAGCCCAGGCGCATGAGCTGCTCTTCGTATGGTGCTCACCGGCGGCGCAGCATCCCCTGGTGATAAAATGCACTTCAAGCACTTGCCATAAGCGCACTCAGGTACGCACGCTAAATAATAATTTAAATAATAATTGCGAACATGGACAGCGGGTGTCCTGGCGTGTTTACCTCACACGGCTAGGGTGGACACAACAGGTGTTCAGGGTGCCGCCACACATGCACAAGATGCTACCACAGGCATGTAGGGTGTCAGCTCACCTGCAGGTGGACCCTGATTTGGTGTGTGCGCCCAGTCTTGGGCCTGCATTCTACCACAGATGTCTTCCCTTCTGGATCTCGCCACAGAAGGCGGAACTGCGTGCAAGCGTGGCAAGGCCCCTTCCCGCCTGCCTTGCTGCTATTCCGGCTCAAGGTGCCTGAACACACAAGTACACCAGCAGGGCATTGCTGCAGTTCTGAGCCTCGCTGCCTGTATGCGCACACACACACACACACACACACACATGTAAGCAGGGCATAGCTGCTGCTCCAGATCACGCTGCCTGGATGCATGCAAGCAGGGTTTTGATGCTGTCGCGGCTTGCACTGCCCAAATACATGCACGCAAGTCATCCAGCTTCAAGCCGCAAGATTACAGGCCCTCCAAGCAGACAGGTGGTTTCAGTGTTGGCCGAGAAGCACAAGCACTCGTCATCGAATATTGCAGAAGATATGCACACACACAAATTTGTGCTGGTTTACATCCAGAATATGCAGCCGCCGCAACCCTCCAATACCGCAAAAGACATGTATGTAGGGTTGTGGGAAAAAGTAAATGAAGGTTTCAGATACTGTATGTAGGGATGGATTTTGGTGCATGTGTAAATAGTATACTGGCTGACGTTCGTACGTTGACTGTTTTTATTTTGGCACAAAATAGCAAATCTTAGTCCGTATTTATGTACATCCACTTGCATGCTGTAATTGTACAAAATACCATTTCTCACAACCCTAATGTTTGACATCCCCGCTCCACTCACCCTCAGGGATGGCGCTGACATGGTTTGTCTTTGCATCCCAATCAAGAGGCACGTCGACCTCCAAGCAGAGCCGTCCAGTCTGCGCCTGCATGTTGTGCTGCTCCGGATGCAATCCCTGTTGTAGCATGCTGCCCTCCCACTCCACGACCCTGGTGTGTGGATTGCCCTGGGCTGCGGATGCAAGCTCTGTGTCAGTGGCAGGGAAGTAACCCTGGACGCGCGCCACATAAGCCTTCCTACACTGCCGCTCCTGCAGGTCCACAAGATCAACAGCATGCGCTATTGGTCACATGGCCTGGCTGATTCTGCATGTAATGCGCAATGTATCCTACATCCTGCAGCATAATCAAGCAGACTGCCCCCCACAGACATGCCCTGCAAGTATCATGGCTTGGGGTGACGTGAGAGATGCCTCAGTTGCAAGCAAACGCTGTTGATTCTCATTTGAAGGCCCTGGAATTTAGTGACAGTGGACATCGGGTGCATTTGGGGGCCCAGGAGATCCAATCAGAAAAGCCACGGGTGGGCTGGTCTGGGTATACTTTACGACCATCGGACCGGCAGTGTGCCAATACGTCCCGCGTGAGCAAGCTGTCTATGAATGTTTAATGATCCTAGATGCAGAAAGAAGGCATTGGCCAGCGAAGGAGGGGGGATGGGGATGCAAGTACAGCGTGCACAGCATGGTGCGCAGTTCATGATCACACTCTTTTCCCACGCTTCGTTGGTGCTGTCCTACAGGGCCTGAAGGTCTGCTGTGGCTGAACACCAAATTTGCTGGCAATAGGGAGACAGCTCCAAAAGCTCATGTCACAAAACAAGCGCTCGCAAGCTCAAGAGATGCAACTTTGCCATAGCCAGGAATGGCCTCAGATCCTTAACTGTTCTGACACACCATGAAGATTGCTGAGTTCTATGCAAGATTATGTGCCTACCTCTAACTGCTTTCTCATGCTCCCTGCCGCCTCTGACGATCTTGCCAGCAGGAGTAACCCAGAAACAGGCTTGTCAAGTCTGTGAGGCAAAGTACAGGCGCTCCGTATTTCCTCAGGCACACATGTTTTTTGGCTCAAACTTCACGGCCTGCGCAATTCTGTCCATACAGGGTTGCTCTTTTTGCATCGCAAGTCTCTAAAGGACCCAAGACAAATGAGTTTGATAGGTGGTTTTCGAGAGTCCCTTGTGTAAATGGAGCCTGCAAAGCAGCTGCATCCATGCAGCTGTATCAGTGCACCTGTAGGTGGGCATTAGTCGACCGAGCTCGGGATGCTCGGCCTGCAGCACGCCAAGGACTGTATTCTTCCGGTATTGTCCTACCTGCATAATGCAGGAGCGGGGCACCTGGCCATGCTGCCTCGCAAAGAAGCAGCCAGGCCTGCACAGCCTGCTACGTTTACAATGGACCAGAGCATAACAACAGCATTCAGACCAGGGCAAGGACAAGAGGCTAAGCACAGCCTATTGTAACTCCAACAGCCATCAGGCGCATGCTATTTTAGCATTGCTATAAGGAATGCCGCGGCTGCCTTGCGTCACGAAGAAGATGCCAGAGCAGGATGCATGATGCATATGGACAGAGCATCAAAGGTAGTACCATGATTCAAGCAATGAGGTCAAAAACTCCTGGGGCATACCGTGTGCACGGGCATGCAAGCTGGCTTAAGAACCGCCACAAAGTCTGATGTCTGGGCCAGCACCTGCGCCGCAAAAGAGAGGGACGTTGGCAGCTGCCATGAAAAAGGATATGAGGAGTCAGCTTTAGCATAGCCTTGCCTGGCCAATTTCATTTTTTTTGTTTTCTTCTCGTTCTTCCTCAAAAGCTAGACCAGTGCACTTCAGTAAAAAGTTTTAAGCCAGGCAAACAACTAACCTCAACGGTTCCTGTTAGCACTGGAGGCTCATGGCGGTGTACTAGGTGGCGCACACACATGCCAGAGGCCAGCGGGATGTCCGGAGGAGGTGCTTGGCCTGCAAAGCGACCTTTGGAGGGCGCCTCCACACGCAGGCGGCCCGCAGCTGCAGCACGCTCATAGTAGGAACGGCTGAGGACTGGGAACTCGGAAGTGAACAGGTCAACGAGCCGCTTGCCGTGCCACCTGGGTGGACAGGCACAAAGACAGGGAAGCCCACAAAACTGGAAACATCACAATTTCAGAGCAGACTTATCTCAGGATCATAGACATATACAAGGCAATATTTCTGGCATGCTGGCATAGAGCGCAGCATGCCCTAAATGCTAGAGAGGCTGATGTCCAATGCAACAACCCCATGGGCAGCGAAAGGTTCTAGGACCCTTGGCCCCAAACCAGCATTTCTCCAACAAAGCTTTCTCTCATTACCTTTCCTTCACAAAGCACTTGAAGTCAAAAAAGTAGGGCTGGACCTGCGCATGTTTGTGTTGCATAATAAGCTAAATGCAGCACAGAGCGTGGGCAGCTTGGGCAACCCTCTAACAACATAACTTGAAAAATAGCTGATGTGATGCATGCAGGCTGAGAAGCAGCTTTGACTTGCCCACCAGCCTCAGGTTCCCTATTATCACATAGTCTGTGGGCTTCGCAGGCGTATCCGCTTCCTCACGTTCACCTTTCATTAAATTTATTTTCAACTTCCATCATTTTACTTGGGATTGGGATTGTGATTGGGATTGGCCCGTTCAGTTGCCCCGCCATTCCTTCTTTCCATCTCAACTGAGGCATTGTGATAAATTTCTAGCTTTAAATTTTCCATTATGGACAGCAATAAGAGATTACGTCCTATCCCGCATTCCTTGGCGGCCTCAACCACCCCAACACAAGCCCCTGGACTTGATCCTGGTGCAAGCATGAGCACCAATAGTTCCAGCAAGAGGCAGCGGCACACCAGCAGCTCGGGCACAAGGAGCTCAAGCTCAGTGACACATCGTGCGCTTGATCAGCAAGCGCCAGGGCAGATTTTCACAGGCCTGCACTTCCACACCTTTGTCCCAGCCAAGAACCAACTTGACAAAATAAAAGAAAGGGGGGGCATCATCGACAAGACCCTCCAGGGTACGAAGACCACCCACGTCATAGTGAGGTTCGTTGGATCCTCAAGCTTGAAAATCAACAATTTGCCTTTCATTGACTTGCTTCACTTGCTTCTGTGCTTATGTGCTTTTAGGAGTGAGTTGATCAGCTACTTAGAACAAGATGCCGGATCCATAAGATGACCCCAGTGTCTCTTTCTTACATGACACTAGAGACATTGTCACATTGTTACAATGTTGGCGGCAACAGACCAATGCATCGGACCTGATCTACCTTGGATCACCAAATATTCTTGGATGTAAATGTGTGTAAGGGTCAGACATGTCCACAATGTAAGGACCATGTGCGCACATGCGGGGACATTTTCACAAGATGCTGAAGAATCCAGTGGGCTTATGACAGCTGTCACAGAAAAAGCAAAGATCCCAAAGTTAGTTTCCAAAGTTGATTTGTTAGAAGAAATCAGTGCTTGATCATTTGAGAGGGATGTGAACTTTACCGCACAGCCAGTCTCGCACTCCACTCTCTCATTCACTCGCTCATGTGCGTGTCTGTGTAATTGCAATGCACTGCTACCCGTGTGGTGCACGCGCAGGTCAGACATGTCTTGGGAGCGCCTGTGCTCCAAGCTCACTACCCTGGGCTTCCCCCCCCCTCCTGCGCCTGGCCCGTATCAGCTCTCCGGAGCCCAACTTCCCAGCACTGTGGCGGCGCACTTTGTGACCCAGGACTTTGTGGGCAGGAGCATCCAGACAGGAAAGCTCCTAGAGGAGGCCGCACACGCTCTGCCTGTGGTCAGCGAGTACCAGCACCGGTGCCGCGAGCTGCTTGAGCACCCCCTCCCACAATCCTTACCACGATCAGCTGCAGCAGCAGAAGCAGCAGCGGCATCGGCAGCGCCGCACGCGCCACCATCAGTTGCACTGACACGCTTTGGCGGGGCACAGGCACCTGCAGGCGAGGAGCTTGCACCAGAGGCAGCAGGCGCTCCAGAGCAGCAAAGCGTGTTTAGCCCAAGCTTGCCAATCAGGTCAGTCCTGCAATCCTCCCACCGCAGAGCCTGCAGCATCCTCCCAAGCATGGTGGCAATGTATGCGCTGTGTCTGCACAACAGTAGAATTGCAGCGCATAAGCTGTGGCCTCACAACCAGGCCACATGAATCAAAGGCGGCAAGGCTACCATCCTTTGATTACGGTGATTCCTGTCAGTGTTCCAAAGAATTGTGCTGATTTAGCACCTAGCACACTGGCCTGAAAATTAAGTGTAAGCCTCAAGGAAACAGGGGCCGCTGATTGGCATGCGCAGACTTTGATCTTCTGTGTGACAATGCTTGTAGCACAATTGACTAATTCAAACTTCTGTTTGGTTACCATGTATTTTGGTAGCCTATTCAAATGAATAATAGGCTGGTATTACGGACCACAACACCAGCCTATAATTGGTATTGTGGAGCATAATACCAATGATAGGCACCAACACTTTTATCGCATCCATGCTATCCAGCTCTTAATTGCTCATGCTAGCTTGTATGACTTGGAACTTCAACGACCCAGCACATTTGTGCGCAGGACTTCCTTTCTGTGCTGCCCTTCCACACTCAAACATGCAAGTGCGCACACCGTATCTAGCATACACAAAATGTGCACCATGCAAGCATGCCCAAGGATGGCAAAGTGCCACGCACGCCTAACAGGTACACGTTGCCAGGCATTGAAGACATTTGTGGCAGACCTGCTGAAGAATGGGGTGTAGACGGCAGATGGATAGAGCCATATGATGAGGCTGCTGCGCTAAGGACCATTTGGCTCCTCAGAAGGCAAGCAAGATGCTGCAGCTTGGGTGCAGCTTGTGTGGCATTTTTAAGACACAAAGCACAAAGACGACATGCAGGCCTGCTTGGTCAAATAAAGTGCACACACTTGCTGAAAAAGGCAGAAACATGGAGCAGCAGTAGAACATGCACAATCATGCGTCTCATTTGGTAATAAAATCGCACTTTTCCATGGAAGAGCATGTGCACGCGTATACACTCACATACTGATACACACACAAGCACACACACACACACACACACACACACACACACAAACACATAAACAAACAAACACGCATGCGCACATGCATGCACACTCGCGCAGACGGTGGACAAGGAGAGATGCAGAAGGTACGAGATGAATTCAGGTTGAGAAAAACTTTGGCACCTAAGTCATTGCCACGTAGGCCTTGTGAATGACACAGTTGCTTGACATGCACCTCAATCTACTTGCTTTTACTTAGCATATCTCACTTGATTATGATTCAGTGTATATGCTGTTTGGGCAAGCTGTGGACAGCAATGCTGGCACAGAATGTGTATGATGTGAATGTTGATGGGTATACTTGCCTCTGCCCTGCTAAGTTGTCACATGATGTTTCACAGCCGGACAGCACGTGAAGCATCCACAACTATGCTTGCAGACATCAAACAGGAGACCAACATGCTCAAAGCGGCTTCAACTCCGCTAGCACCCTCTGCATCACGTGCCACCCCCCAGCCGCTAGCTCTACCTCCTGTCTACTCCGATTCTGAGTCGGACCTAGATGCCCAGCTGCAGCTTGGCAAGGCCCTGGTTCCCAAGATTGGCAGGCAGGTCGTGGGCGGAACAGTCATAGGGGGCCAGCAGGATTGGCAGCAGCAGCAGCAGCAGCAGCGGCAGCAGCAGCAAGATCCGGCTCAGCGCCTGCTTGCATCTGAGCGCTGGCTCACGTGCTCTAGCTCAGTGCTGCCAGCCTCGCCTGGGGTCGGCCAAGGCCCCCATGATGGCGGCTTGGTGCGCAGCAGACCAAGCACGCCATGCTCTCACCCCCATCCTGGCAAAGCTGCAGAAGCCCCTGGCCAGGGGCACATGCATGAGCAGCATGCTGTTTGGCTGCAGGAGCAACAGCAGAGCCACCTCCCGCATGCCAAAGCCCAAATTGTGTACTTGCAGCGGCTGAACCAAGAGGAGGGCGTGGTGAATGATGTGTGTGAGCACATTTGCTGCCAAGCACGCCCTTTTTGCATCATCAAAGAGCTCCAGGCAAGTCCGAGTCTACTCGCTTAATTGCCAAATCTTTCCCCCTCAAATGACCTTGGTTCACCCTAAAAGTTTGATGAACTTCTGCTTATCATGTTGACCCATATTGCATGGTAGGGCTATAATGCCAGCACATTATTAAAGTCCTCTTTTGACACTTATTACAAATTGTGATGCGATGGCTTGCTACAGATCACACATGACCTTTACAACCATGAGAATGATCCTGGCAGCTACCGGGTAAGGAGTAGCAATACAAATGCTGCAAAGTCCTTGCTGTTCCTAGGTATTTTCCTGCCCAATTTGCTGGGCTACAGTAACAAAGCAGCAGTTCCCTGTTTGTTCAGGGACCAGGTGTTTTACATGTCCTTGTTCAGCTATTGGCTGTTTTGATCAATACATGAATTAGTGGTATGATTGCAGATGATCCTTGTACATGGACCTTGCTAGAACCTCTTCCACCTTTCAATTGCCTTTGTAATGCAGCGCAAGGCAATTTTGAATGCAATTCATCTCCTGAATGACGTTGAGCAGCCTCTGATGTCGGAGGAGGATGTGCAGGCAACAGGTAAGTGTCAACGTTAGAGAACACAAGCAGGGAAAGGTGTTGGATGAGCACTTAAATTCAACCAGAATCAATTTGAGCAGGCCACATTTGAGGGTATGAACATTGAACACAGGCGTTGCATTCCTTTGGTACCAAATGTAACGTTCTAACAGACCAGGCCCAAAGGGTCCGACCAACTCCGGTGGCGGATGCCACTTTTGCACCTTCCTATTCCTTTAAAGGAGCTGGAGTACCTGCACCCCAACCCTTATAGCCCCTTGCGGCTGGCACCAGTTAGGTATTGCAACCTCCTGTGGCCATACCCTTACATTACCCATCGCCTATGAAGCTTGGTCCCTCAAGCTTGGCGGGGCTGCCACGGTGCCACAATTCCAAGGCTGCAGATCTGCAGATCTAGAAGTCTGCACCCAGTCGGATTTGAACTGGGAACCTCTGCTTTGATACCAAATGGAACGTTACAACAGACCAGGCCAGAAGGGTCAGGCCAACTCCAGTGGCGGATGCCACTTTGGCACCTTCCTACTGGGTCGAAGGAGCGGGGTTACTTGCACCCCTACCCTTATGGCCCCTCGCAGCCAGCCAGGCTGGCACCAGTTAGGTATTGCAACCTCCTGTTGCAATTCATACCCTTACACCACAAGCAAAGCAGTTATGTAAGATTGCTGAAGTAGTCTTATTTCAAAACATATTTGCCAAATCGTGCGCTTATTTGCCAAAATGTACTGGGTATGGTATATGTACTGATTCAGCAACCCTCCTGATGTGCAAGAGTTTTAGGCCAAGGGAAAACAGGGGAAAGGACAACCTATATAGGATAGGCCAAGAAAATTCATAACGCACATGCAAGGGGTATAAAAGGATGTGGGATCCTCGGCAAACGTGACCGCGCTCTGCTATACAGAGTGGATGATCGAGTGAAAGGTTATGAAAGTTGAAATAAATTTCTTCGTCTTCTTTTGCAGGCCTGACAGCAAAGACATTGAACAAGGTTGTGGAAATCTTACAGACAGGTCGCGCAGGCAGAAACGAGGTGCGCTTGCTTGTAGAGGAGGTACATCTTTCATAGTCCAGGCTTAAACGATCCTATAAAAGAATTCAAATTGCCATGCAAGCTTGAAATTATTTATTTTGTTGCCTGCATGAGCTTGCGCACACATTAGGTGAAGGGCAGCCAGGTGGTGGCAGATGCTGTGCACACTTATGGTGACACTACAAAAAAATGTAACACTGCCCAGGGAGCAGGTGCAAGGCAGCCAGGTGGTGGCAGATGCTGTGCACACATACAAACGCAGGCTTGGAGGACAGGAGGAAAATCTGCTGCTTTGAGACTCTATGATGAAGTTTGGGGTGTTGGTGAGGCTTGGCCATGATGCTTGCATGTAATGCCATGTGTTCACCTGTGTTTGCATACTCCCATACCTGAGGCATGTGTTTGCAAGGCCTTCTTTTCAAGAATTCAACCCAAAAATCTTCTTGGCCTTTGCAGAAACAATTTATCAAAGGCAATTTCAGCTGGAATATGATGAACATGCGTATAGCTGAAAGCATAAGCATGTCACTTTGGCTGAAAATACACAGGTCCGTCTACTGCTCGAGCGTGGGCTGATGCAGGCTGCCGCACATTGGGAGATGTGCGCAAACGTGTTCAAGAGTATGTTGAATCACCAGATGCTGGTGCGCACAGAGCCATGCCATATATTATATTATCAAAAGTATCGCGTACAGCAAGAACCTCTGATCATACGTTTTAGTGCTAAGCTTTGGCTGGTGCACCAGTAAGAAATGCTTGACAGGAAGCATAAGCATCAAATAACATCTTGTCTGTAAACTTCTTTTGCTATCAAATCTAATTGTGTGAATTGCAGGCATGAAAGTTGAAAGCCATAGAGAATAATTATGCCAGCTTGTTCTTTGAGTCCTTCCCCCCCTTCCTCTTTCAAGCATACTCCCGCGTCCCCAAACCTGTTCAATGTGGATGCATCCCCCTTGATGGCTGTATCTGTGATAATGAACAAGACATCGTTAGCCGGAGCAATGAGGCAAAAACAGAAGCTGAGCTGCTGGGCCATCATGTCACCTAAATGAGATCTTTGTTTTTATTTCTCCCCCCCCCCCAACCTGCGCTTGAGCCAAACCATACTTTTATTGTGCACTTGAGAGCTGAGTTCTGCAAGCTTGCAGGTTAGGCCTCGGCTGCCTAATCAAAGGCTGGGGAACCTGAGTAATTAAGGGCGCTTCATCCTCCTCAGCCCTCTCCACCTAAGCAACCCTGCAACAAGGGATAGGGCTTATGGCTTCAAAGCTAGCAATAAGGGCTCAGTCATTGTTACAACAAGCTCGTTGTGAAGCTTCATGCTCATTCGATTCAATGTGCTTATAAATTTGTTAGTACCAGATGCGCTCTTGAGATAACTTTTGCTGCATATCATCATCAAGACCAGGAATGGGGTACTTTAAGTTTAAGTCATCCCCCTGCTCCCCACTAACTCCTTTTGTTTTCTTTAGTGGTGGAGGGGTCATACGGTGCTTAGGCCCCAGGTGATTCTTTTTCCTTAATTGATGTAGGGAGTGCTTCACTGCCTACGTAGTTTTCTTTTATTTTTCTACTCTACCTTCATAGTTCATATGCATTGTCACGCCATGTCTAGAGGCTATTGTGCATGCAGCAGACTCTCAGCCTGGAAGCTAGGCTTTTTAGATCTCATCACTGATTTGCAGAAGCTCGAGACTCCCTCCTGCAGGTTTTAGAAGCTGCTTCAAGCTCACAGCTCAACAAAATATTGGGCTGCGGCATGCTGAAGAGTTTGCAAAGCCCCTCAATAGGCATCAGGTAGGCTTACAGCTATCGCAAATCAGTCGTTATGATATAACAAACAAATGTATGCAAGTTTGTCTAAGATGCTCAAATCAGGGAAAGTGTGCAATTGATTTTGTAATATGTGCCTCGTATGCAAATACCTAGAACCTCAATCTACAACATCCTACTTGCACAGGCATCTGACCAACATGCAGTGTGAGATGATTGAATTCTTTTTAGGTGGCACGTGTTGAGGCTGTTGTGAAGGACGCCACCATCAAAGCACTTGCACACATAACTGGTAATTGCGAGGGGCCATGCATTTTGTTAACATCATTATGCATGTCTCAGTCATTTTTTGTCCCAATTTTAAGCTCAATAGCTTGCAGTACAGCAATCTTTTCAACATTAAGCCAGTACCTTTTGCAGCCTCATCGCAAAGCAAATGGCTTACCTTACAGCAAGCACATGCAACATTTGCAGAACCAGCTGAAGTTTTCTTGGTGATTGCCCAGGTTTGTCTTGTGAGGTGATTTCAGATGCAAGTCAGGAAGGCGGGCTGCATGTGCGAGCATTGGTGCGTCAAAAATTGTATGTGTATGACAAAACACGCTTGACCTCACAGCGCTGCTAAGGAAGGTGATTGTCTGAAGACTTGCTCTGGACTTCTGCATCAACATTCCTGGCAGCGCACAGCAACCTCCTTTGCTTGCATCTTCCTGGCAAGTAGAAACACGTTCAGACTTGATGCAATGTGTGTTGCAGGGCTCTTATATCCGTGGTGCAGCAGTCATGAAAGATGTTGATTTCATTGTCTCCCCGCCAAGCTTTGCCACAAAACCTGAGGTAGGAAGGTGGCATGACAAAGTGGCACAGTCAAATCCCAAAGCCATGAGAAAAGAGAACCACCCAGTCTGTGGAGCATGGGGCACCGTCCTGTCTATAGAATATGGGGGGAAGGCAGACATGGATGCTATCCCCGAGCCAGAAGAAAAGCCAGTATGCCAAGAAATGAAAGAGACAGCTACAGTAGGGAGGCATCCAAATCAGGAGCCCCTGCAACCAGGTGCATTGCTTTGCGAGGCGCACTGAACTCTTGATTAAGTTCAGCTCCTCCCCTGGAAGCTCTTTTTGCTTTGATTCTGAATGTCTTTGTGTGCAGCGGTTGCATGCAGATGGAAGCACAGATTGCCGTGCTTGTTGGGCTACCTCATGCGCACCTGTTGGATCATTCTGGGCTTGTTGGGCACTTTCTGGATCTTGCAGCACTTGTTGGTTTATCTCATGTGCAACCTGGCTGACTTAGGTGTGCTTACGCGCTTTGGACACAGGCAGTAGCGCGCCTGGGTGGGTCGGCGATTCTAACTGACCAAGGGTTGCTCATGCAAGGATTGCTGGAGCAGCTGTACGCCATTAAGGCCCTTGCATGCGGGGCCGAGGAGCAACTTCACCGCCGCAAATGTGAGTGCAGCAGGGACTCTCTTGCTGCACGCAATTTGATTGGTGCAGGCGAGCCTGAGCAAGGCATCTGCGCTGCCCCGCAAGGTATTCGTGCAAGGAAAATGCATGAAGCCACTGTTGCCTGACCATTCCTTCATGACCGATGGATGAGTCAGCTGTAGGTACACATCTGGATGCCTTGTTAACTTTTGCACATACCAGCTTAATGGCCTCATTTACAGTAATGCATGTTGGAGCTCATAATTGTCTTACACGCTCAAGTACTGAAACGCTATCCTCAAGAAAGCTATTCATATGCCACCTGTGACTTGCTGCCCTGAAAACTTGCATATAAATTGCATATCACTTCATGCAGTCCAGCCCGAAGATCATGTGACTTTCATGGGAGTCTGGTCACCACAAGGACCTGTAGAAGTGGACCATCATTTCCGCATTGACATCAAGGTGTGCAAATTAACACTAATGAGGGCATAGGAGCATAGGAGCAATCAAGTCGACTGAGGGTTTTACGAATGCTTTTGCTCTCCAAGCTGAGTTCTGAAGCTGTTTTGCAAACAACTGAAATCCCTTGCCTTCAAATCAAGGTCACACAGCCTGCAATTGGTACCAGCATCCCTGCTGACACGGCATAAGTATCCCTGCTAGCAGTACACATGACCCAATGACTGTCTTCGACCCAATGGCTGTCTTTGATCCTCATCCATGGTGATGATGTAACGAACTCCAGAATCCAGGACGCTCATCCCTTTAGCCTTGTTTGCAAGCGCAGGCTTATCCGAGGCATCAGCTTCCTTTTGCTGTGATGTACTTTGGAAGTGGAAAGACATTCAACAGGGCAATCAGGTACACAGCTTTCACTGGATTGTGCGTCAAGCTACCTTTGTATGCATGCATGCACAGGTGCAAGGGAAAGTGACTGAAATACTGTAAGCGCAAATGTCTCTCTCCCTTTCGGCAGCCTGTTTGTCCAGCTTACTTATTCACACAGCTGTCTAGTCTGGCTTACAGTTCAGCATGTGTAGCACAAAACAGACGCACAAGCTTGCGTCTTGCCTTCTTTGGTGCTCTTACGCACCCCAGGTTCTGGTGCAACAAGCCTCGGCCAGCATTCAAGGCATATGTGCAACAGCTAATGCCTGAAGCCACAGGCCTACACCTTGTCGACACCATGCTCGTACCAGAGAAGCGCACATCACACAACAGGCACCAGGTGAAACACAGGACTCATGGCTTTTGTGTCACTGCCAGTCCATGCGCATACTGCACACTTCACTGCCAGACAAGGTCCTGCCTGTCTCGGAGCGCTTTTGCTTATGAAAGTGCAGCACATCATACACATGTGCACTTTGTTCCAGACTCTCCAAGTGAGAGCACCGCAATACTGATTACTTGCAGGTAGTGGGCAAGCCCATAGACTGCAAGTGCGAGAGCGACATATTCAAAAATGTAGGCCTCTCCTACGTTCCTCCGTCTATGCGCGCTTTGGTGTGATGGATACTTTTGCAAAAGTCACGGTGCTGGCACCTCACACCTTACAGCTGAGCTCTTGCAAAAGTCACGGTGTGGGCACCTCACAGTACAGCTGAGCTCTCATTCTGATGGTGATGAAGCAAATGCATTGCTCCTATGAGTGGTTTAAGTTCGTTCCACTTTCAGACTCTTGTGCGTGAATGACATTCAGGATCATTTGGAGTACAGTCGGTCAAATAAACCGTCTTGGCTTTGTTTGGAGATCTTAGACTTAAGAGCTCAGGGCCACAACGACCTCAGCCTATGTGCAGTGCTATGAAGTTGTTTTGCCTGAATGCGTTTCAACCCAGTAATCAGATTATGAATACTTCATACTTAATGTTTCAAGTAAGTAAGTTACTTACCGAGCTTAGCTCTCATCGTCTTTCAGCTAGTTTAAGAGTGTCTATTGCTTGTATGGGACACACATCTCTCTCTTCTCAATGAGCTCTGTGCCAAACAGACAGGATGCCATAGCTTTGATGAGGGTGCGACCGACCAATTAAGATCCCAGCATTCAACCATTATCACACTCAAAACGCCCCAGTACTATCCCACTCCCGGTGTGTTCTAGGCGGAGTGTCTCAGTATTCTGCATATATGCGTGCTCATCCTCCCGTTGAGAGCGGCCTGTGGGTGTAGGGGCTCCGGCGGGCCCCGTGTGCAGTGGGGGGTCTGTGCTTAGGCGTTGGGAGAGGCAACTCTCAAACTTATGGGTGGGTCTTAAGTTGCTGACCATGTCTGGTGTTGACCTCTGTCGGAGTCTCATGTGCTTGCTCTTCCTCTTCGACTGGTGGGCAGGGAGATGGGCCTGGGCTACGTGCTTGGGACCTGCCTTAGTGGGTGGATATGTCTATTTTCCCCCCTGCTGGGTGTTTTCCAGGCGTACTCCTTGTTTCCTTGTCTCTGGTGGGGGCTTGGCATACGTTTCTTTGGACCAATGTGCCTCTCTTTCTTTAACTGATGCGGAGGGTGTTCAACTGCCCACATACTGAATTCTAACCCACAAGGCATCAGTATAATGTCCAGAACCCTCCTGACCCTCAGTAAAATATTTCTTGCTAGTTGAATGGTGGGTTTTTGCCGGATGCTTGCGCCAATTTAAATTTCCCCTAAAGATATGCCAACAAGGTAAGCCCTACGTAAGCAGCTGATGTAGTTTATTCTCCAGGTTGCTGTCATCACATGGCTTCAAACAACTTGAAGCATCGCACTGGCACTACAAAATAATCAATGCCAAGTAGAATCAGAAAAGCCGAAAAGGCAGTAGAAAATCTCCCTACATCATTGACAATCAATAAAGGGGAGATAGGGCCACCAATAGCCAGAACACCATGCAGACCTTCTCCTAACCCTAAACCTTGTCCACCAGAGGAATTTAGTTAGAGGAAGTCAATGGGGATCAGAAAGACGACTTGCAGTGCCCCACTCTTGACCATCCTGATGAGGGTGTCAAGGGAGGGGTTTCTCAAGAGCCTCTTGTTTGATACTGACCAGATTATGGGCGTACTGGAGGGGGTGAGCGTGAAGCTCCGTAGCAAGCTTGATCGTTTTCTGAGGATCTGCGCTGTAAGGGCTGCGGATGGTTCTGCCCTCTCTCGGAAGGAGGGCGAAGAGCCTTGAGGCTAAAGAAAAGAAATACTGCGTAGGCAGTGAAACACTCGCTAAATCAATTCAAGGAAAAGGAGTCACCTAGGGCCTAAGCACCGTATGACTCCACCAGAAGCTCTTGAGGTTAGTTTTATCTATTGTTAAAAGTGGTGACAGTGCATGCTGTGCTGGTAATTGGTGGCTTCAAGCTGGCTCTTATGCCTGATGTATTTGCAATACTTCCACAAGATGGATGAGTATTGCATGATGTGTTACCAATTCAATTTGCAACACCCCCCCTAAGTTGGGAGGAATGTCAGAAAAGAAGAGAAAGACTATCTAGGACTTGAAACACCCCCTACATCAATGAAGGAAAAGGAGACACATTGGTCCGAAGTACTGGATGTCTACACCCACCAGGTCAGAGAAGGAAGAGAAGCATGTCTGACCCCACATCAGGCTTCCACACAACACAAGTGCAGGGGCAAAAAACTAGACACTCACCTGTTGGATAAGTGCAGTGCCAGATTTATGCTGCATTGGGACTCGGAGGTTGGTTGAGTCAGTTGGCGGGGTATTTTTGATCTTGTTGTCGTTTCAGCTATAGCTGTATTAGCACGTCAAAGACGAACTCGCAGAAATACCTTATTTGCTCCTAGCGACCCTGAAACATGTAGGCCAGGGAGTAAACCCCTCTAGCCCTTGAGGGGCATTTGGCATGGCAGCGCCCAGTCTAGTTCATCCACCCAGTCCAATGTGAGAACGTCCAACAGAAGCTGTATGCAGCGCTGACCTTGCCTATCCGCAGGCTGAACAGAGAGAAAGTGTAGGGGAGGATAAGGGTATCGGAGACTCCGCAGTCTCATCGCGGGCAACCTCTTGTCTGCTTAGTGTACACTGTTGCTGTCCGCAGCCAGTCCACAAACCATCTGTGCTAAAATACCTGGGTTGTCATGGCCATGCCACGAGTCTAGTTTGGATGCAGCAGTCTCTTGGTGTGACATAGTCCTGGATCCTAGGTTTGTCTCTTGAGTTTTGCTTTTCACCAAACCCTCTGACTTTGCAGGCACTTCCTTCTTCTGATTCTAGCGCCTTATTGGTTTTGGTTCAGGTTGCAGGCCCTTCAGGTTTCAGCCCTGCTGCCCTCGTTCGGCGGATACAGCTATGAAACCTACATGGATCCTAGGCAAAAGGGTGGCAGGCTGGTGCTGATGCTGAGGCCTCCCCATCCCTTCAGCACTACTCCTCAATAGTTCAACATACCAAGGTTGAGCACTCAAGAAAAATAGAAGTAGGGCATCTGGATGACTAGTCGTGAGTCTATCTCAAGACCTACAGCTATGTAACCTAACCTATCTCAAGACCTACTAGTAGTAGTTGGGACAGAAAATTCAGAACAGCCGCTGCCACAGGCAGGCTGCCGGTGGCCACAGGGCACTGATGGAGGGGTCGTATGGTGCCAAGGCCCTGGGTGACCCTTTTCCTTATTAACGTAGGGAGTATTTTCACTGTCTACGTAGTTTTTGAATCCTCTTCACAGGGAGAAATCCTCTGTTTGGTTGGTGGAGGACTGTCTGATGCTTGGGACTGGACACATCCTCTCCCTCCACCTAATACATGCCATCCAGGGATCCGGACATCAAACTGATCACAGCGCGTGCAAGCGTGCAAGCTTAAGGGCAGAGCATGCACGGTGCCAGCTCACATGATCAATTCCCACACAGCAAACTTGATGTCCCTCAGGGCATTGCGTCGATGTCGGGTCCCTCAGGATGTACTATGACAAGCAGCCTACCTTCCGTCAGAAACTGGCACTCTTCTCTCAAGCCTTTGCCCTGCCTTCCACACTTGCTTGCTGGCTTTACAGGAAATGCAGCAAAAAACGCGCCCAGAATCAGCTAGCAACATTCGGAAGCCCGAACTACCTCATACTGGTACAGGCAGTGAGCAACAAAGACATAATCACTGCTGCCCGCAGCCGACAACAAACAGGGCACGTTTTCCAGGTCAGCTAACAATGCGATGCAATGAAGGTAAAGAAAATCAGACGCAATCCTTTCCCTCTTGCAGCCAAACTGCTGTTATCTAGTGTACATGCATACAAAAACATACACGCCCTACACGTCCTCTGTTCAGAAAAAGAAAGCACTGCACACACGCAAGACATGCAAAGCAGTTGCCAGTACACAACTGCTTGCTTATTTAAAGCATGTGCGTAACTTAGACAGTGCCTCTGCTCTTTGTCTGTCCCAATCTGTCATCGAATTTTGCACAACATTGGCCCGCCTACGACTGGCTGCAGATTTCAGATCCCTGAATCAAGCGTTGGCCTCTTCACACTTATCCAACCAATTATGGTAGACCTGTGATTAAATCAGGCAGCAGCTTCAGGCTTTAGGACGCTCACTTTGGATGTCAGGCTCAGGCTTCAGGCTGAGCATTCAATGCACATGAAAGATGGTGAGATGACTTTGACATGCTAAGCAGACTGGTGACCGTGTGCACATGAGCGCAAGAATGCGCACATTCGTTTGTATTTACAAGTTGTGTGTGTATATATATGTGTTGTGTGTGTGAGTGCGCGTCATGGGCCATTTTGTTGCTTTCATGCCAGTGTTTTTGCTCAATGACGGGTGAATGAACTCGTGGCAAGGGCAATTAATGCAACAGGGCATCTTGTGGTTGTTGAAATCAACATCAATCGGTGTCAGAATTAAGGTTGCTTGCAGGTGCCCCTCTCAGCTGCATGTTGTCCCTGGACTGCGCGCTGCTTGAGGTTGCAGTGCATAAGTTCACTGCAGTGCCCCCCCGAAAAATCCCCCTGCATGTTTGAGCGGCTAAGGTATTTTTGCCATGCATACATCCCCTTTGCCCTCCCGCTGCATGCATGTGAACTTACATCTATGGGCTCTGTCAGGTGCGTGATACGGCACTCAAACTTCATAGGGCACTGGCTGCAGTGCATGAAGGCAAGCTCCTTGTCGTGGTCAATAGTGCATGATACACTTTTTGAAGAGTTGCAGAAGGGGCAGTTGAACATCTGCGAGGCAAACAATGGCAGCAACAGGAGGAGGGATGCTTCACAAGGAAGGACAGCCAGCAAGGCACCGCAAGGCTTTGCCAGAAACAGGTCAAAGCAAGCTTCATCCAAAACACCCACTGTGTCTAGTTTGGGAGTCGGCTTCTTGGGAGGGGGCTTCGAGCTCTTTCTTTTTCCCATGCTGCTCCAACTCTATACAACAGCTCGAGTAAAATTATTTATTAAGAATTACTTATCAATATGTGAAGGATAACATTTGTTAAACATGCAACTGACTCTGCCCCCACCCCTTCTGTCCTCTCTAGACGTGGCTTCTGTTTGCATGCTCTCCAGAGTGTGTAATTCGTGGAGAGAAGCAGCGGATGCAGAGATCCACCAGCGCACTCTGGACCTGTCCCAAGGTCAAGAACCTGTCCCGATCCCTGTCAAACACATGGGCAGGCACGTTCCTTAAACAACTGCATTAGCACACACATTCCTGGTTGATTACTTCATCAGCACAAGGAAGGGCGTCCCTGCATGTGTGCTTGCACGTGTGCGCAGGCGCACACACACACACACACACACA
>LFCJ01000403.1_pt1 | contig 26531 bp, 40 predicted proteins | sample 643141 | NCBI WGS metagenome assembly LFCJ01 (sample SAMN03766243, study PRJNA286221) | soda lake metagenome | biome: soda lake; feature: Kulunda steppe; material: water; isolation source: sample B1-Br-g2 brine of Lake Bitter-1 | place: Russia: Kulunda steppe | collected 2010-07
CCCCCGGGGGGGGGGGGGGGGCTTGCTGTGCTGTCTTGAGGACCTGCAGTACCATCACTTATTTATTGTCTATTCTGGTTGTGGGGCCCCTGCGGCCCCATCTGAAGACATGTGAGGTGCTATTTGGTGATGGGAACCGAGGGACTGAGGGCTTAGATGTCAAGCTATCTGTCAAAGCAAGCAGAAAAACAGAGCTGGCCTTCTCGAAGGCAGTAGATGGCCATGAAGTCACAAGCCTATGGTTAAGTAGCCAGCCACACGCCAGGTCAGGCCCCGAGGCCACAAGCTTGCGGCAAGGCAAGAGCTCATTAGAGGCCACAAGCTTGTGGCAAGGTAAAAGCTCACTAGAGGCCACAAGCTAGCGGCAAGGCAAGAGCTCATTAGAGGCCACAAGCTAGTGGCAAGGCACAAGCTCATTAGAGGCCACAAGCTAGCGGCAAGGCAAGAGCTCATTAGAGGACACGAGCTAGCGGCAAGGCAAAAGCTCATTACAAGCCACAAGCGTGAAGCAAGGCACAGACCCACAAAAGGTCCTAAAGCCCAGGGTCTTCCTCTCCTCCTCCTCAGCATGTGCTTGCCACCATAAGTGGAAGCTGGCTGGGCAAAGCAGGCCGTTCAGGTCAAGGTGGCTGGGCATAGTAGGCCGCTGAGCATCAAGCTGTGCTAGCCCATCTGCTCTTATGCTTCTCATGCCCTGCCCCTCCTGCACTGACGCTTCTCATGTGCTGCCCCTCCTGCACTGACGCTTCTCATGCGCTGCCCCTCCTGCACTGTTAAGCAGCGCAAAATGCTTGGCCTCACTGCATGGCCCGCGCCTTTGGGGCCCCTGTGGGTGCACAAGTGGCACACCCTCCGGCAGAGGAGCGCGGCTGTGTACGTGATCTGAGGCGAATGTGCGGGGCATGTGCGCCTTTGTCAGATCTGAGATGGAGGCTGAGGTGGGCCATCTGCCCCCTTTGTTGGGGTGCGCACAGGGGCTCCACTGGCAGGACAAGCGTGCTCAGTGCTGACATGAGAGCAGCTGAGACGGAGGCTGACCATGTGCCCCCCATGGTGCGGCTGTGCACAGGGGCCACACTGGTGGGACGAGTGTATCTTTGGCAAGCCCTGCGCGCCGGTCCCCCCCAACGGCGACTTTGCCTCGTACACCATGCTCTTTGATGAGGCTGCCAGGTGAGGGCAGCACAGGGCAAGCAAACGGTGCGAGCGTGGGGCACTGCATGTCTCGCACCCCAATCATAACACCATCGGCTTGGGCATGTGGGGGCGGGCTCTTCCTCTTGCTGAACAGTGCATGCACTTTGTGAGGCACTTGCCCTGCCTGCATCTTGCAGTGGCCTCTGTGCTCACCACCTTGGCGCCGTGCATGCCGCGCTGGCCCGCGCGCGCGCATCGCCAGACTCTTGCGTGCGCATGCGCGCCAGCCAACTTGCATATGCGGCCACGGCGCGTCCGTTGCACCCACTAGTCGCGTGCACGTGTCACAGCCTCATCCTTTCCGTCAAAACGTCCCAGGTCCTTCGAGACCCAAGACCCTGAGGGCATCACTGGGGAGGCGTCGTCTAACACCTTCACCGCCGCCATGGGTGTGTACCTGAGGTGAGCCAAGCCACGGGGGAGCGCGCTTTGGGTGTATGGCAGTGTCGTTGTGGGATGGGCGTGTGCAGCTGGGGCTCTTTGAGTGGATCTCAAAGTAGGCCCAATGCCATGCAGCCCAATGGGTGGATCCCAAAGGCGGCCCAATGCCATGCAGCCCAATGAGCGGATGCCTTATGCCACATAACCAAGCGCATGTGTATGTGGGAGTCTGGGGCTTGCTCTTGGTGTTTGTGTGTGCGTGCGCTGGGTGTTTGTGAGTGTGGACGCGTGAAGAAGGCCAGGGTACAAGGTTGGGGGCTTGTGCTGGATGATTGAGACGCAGACTGTCATTTATGCACACGCACAGGCACACGCACACGCACACACACATACAGTCACACGCCAGCAAAGGCCCACTCGCGCGCATACTCACACCCATGCAGGTGACATCCTGCATACGAATTGGCACGCACACGCCAGCAGAAGGCCTACACGCGCACACTCACACACACGCATGCAGGGGCACGTGCACACACAAATGCACACGCACTTGCCAGCACAAGCACACATGCACGCACACACGCACGCACGCAGGGGCGCGTCCTGGGACCGCGACACCAATGTGACGATGCCGCAGCTGCTGTGGGAGGCGTCCCCCTGGCTGCGCAACGTCATCATCTTCAGGGACCCCGTTGAGCGCTACACCTCTGCCTTCTACTACTACAGGCATGTGGCCCGCTGCCCCTGGCTGTGCAAGCTCATGCAATGGAGCGCTGCGCCCCTGTCTTTCACCACTACAGGCGCATGATCGGCCCTGCCTGTGCAAGCGCAGACCCTACGTGGCTGCCTGTGCACGCAGCACAGCTGCTGGCGCAAAAACATGTTCACATCCTGACATGTCCTGACGTATGCCCTGGACTCATTTGTGCATGTGCCGCCGCTGCTGCAGCCCCCTCTGCTGCCTTTTGGTTTATTGTGGTGGTGGTGGCGGCGGTGCTGCTGCTGCTCCTGCCACTGCTGCCGGTGATGCTGCTGCTGCTCCGCGCGTAATCACACGCAGGCACAACCGGGGCGACAACAAGGAGCTGCATGAGACCGCGGTGCGCGACATCGCGGCCTGGCACAGATGCGTGGCATCCCGGGGCATGCCCTGGTGCCTGCGCCACTACAACCCGCAGCAGCTGGTGAAGGGCATGTACGGAGAGGTACGCGAAGGGCATGTACAGAGATTTGTGTGCGCACACGCGGTTGTGTGTGTATGCGTGCGTGCGCATTGCGGCTCGTGCAAGCCAATTCATGTGTGGAAAAGTGGTGCATTTTGATACCAAGCGCATGCACAGCTGAAGGGTATGTAAATGACCTGCACCCCATGGCACACGATCGACGAGATCTGGTCGTTTGCCTGTTGTGCCCTATATCCTGCCTTGTCGCACGGCACGCCTCCTACGTGCAGGGCATGAGCTCCTCCACGGGCTTGTTTGTGCATGCAAGGCCTTTCTCTAGGGCGTGCACACATGCTGCTTTGGAACCCTTGAACAACCCTCAAGCCAGGGGGTTGACCTAGGCTTGCACGACTCTCGGGCAAGATACAAGGAACTATTGTTTCACCATATGGGACCGCTGAGTGGCTGGGGCGCGTTCCTTATTGCCAGCTGCTGCATCTGCACACGCTTTGTCCATGCGCCCAACCACCAGCTGCTACATCTGCACGCATCCCACTCCATATGCCATGCAGCACTGCGGGGATCGCTCCATATGCCCCAGCCTGCAATGCAAAGCAAGCCACAACCCCTAGGGCACCCAACCTGAGCATACATATTGTACGACATTTTGCATAACTATATATTTTTACAGGTATGTGATATATAATGCAGCTCCCGTCTGCTTCCTAACCTGCATCACCTGCATCACCAGACCTAGGATATGCCACCCCCTTGGGTCCCACCCCTTTGTCCTTGTGAGCATCATCTGTCCTAGGATCCGCCATTCTTTGGATCCACAACCCCCTTCCTGCGTGCATCCGCGTTCCTTGGATCTATTACTTCTTGAATCTGCGCCCCGCCCCAAGCATGCATCGCCGCTCCTTGGATCAAATGTCCCTTTGCTCCGCGCCCCCTTCCAGGCATGTATCGCCATCCCTCGGGTCCTCTCCGGGGTTTACTTCCCTTGCGCTCCCTGCATGCCGCGCAGTTCCTGGGCGACTGGCTCGCACACTTCCCGCGCGACCAGCTCCTGATTTTGCGCTACGAGGACTACATCACGGCGCAGGCGGAGCACATGGACGCGCTGTTCAAGTTCTTAGGTGCGTGTCCTACTGCCCAAGCACAGCAAGCGGATGCGCTTGCGCTAGTCGTGTCCTTCGGTGTAAGCCCTGTGTGTGCAGCGCATAGCGATGTTGCGTACCTCCTGCGTCCTGGCGCACAGCAGCTCTGCTGGACAAATTGGTATATATTTATGTATATCAGAGCCTGCGTGCTGGCTTCGGTGCTGAGCACTGTAGCGTCCACCCTGGTTCTGACTGCCCCGTGCGCCGTGAGTTGGCCTGCTCCACACATAGTCTATTGCTTGCCCCACACGCGCGTGATTGCCTACCCCGCACGCCGTGAGATGACATGCCTCACACGCAGTGTGATTGCCTGCCACACATGCCATGGGATTCCCTGCACCACATGTAGCACGGCTTGCACACAAGCCTGACCAGCCAGACACAAGTAGCTGCACGCGTGTAACAGGCACTGCTGATGCACTTTGTGATCTGCTCTGTGGGATCTGCACAGGCTGGATGTGTGATCTGCATGTGCAACAAGAACTGCCGATGCACTGTGTGATCTGCGCAGCCTGGATGTGTGATCTGCATGTGCAACAAGGATTGCCGATGCGCTATCTGACCTGCTATGCGTAATCTACACAGGCTGGATGTGTGATCTGCACGTGCAACAAGGATTCCCGATGCACTGCGTGATCCGCACTGTGTGGTCGGCGCAGGCTGGATGTGTAATCTGCACGTGCAATGTGGATTTCCAATGCACCGTTTGATCCGGACAGGCTGGATGTGTGATCCGCACATGCAACAAGGATTGCCAATGCACTGTGCGATCTGCATAGGCTTAACCGACTTGGCAGGCCTACCTGAGACCAAGAGCAAGAGCATCACCAGCATGCCAGTCAAGAACAAGAACAGCGACAAGTACGCCAAGATGCTACCAGAGACGCGTAAGCTGATGCAGGTGAGGGAGTACCTCTGTGCCACCCTCGGCCCTGCCCAGGAAGCAGTGATGCTTCCGCAAGCAGCTGTCCCTTGCGCGAAGGATTGGAGACAAGTCAGAGCTGCAGCAAGGGTGCATGACTTGACGCACGTGCACAGGCCCAGGGAAGGACTCGCTGAGTAACTATCCAGTGCTGTGCTGTGTTCGTTTCCTGGATGGATCAAGAAGGGAAATGTCTTGTAGACATTGTCTACCTTTGAGGGCCCTTGGCGCAATTGGGGCTTCTAAGAGCTAAGGCAACCGGACCATGTGAGTTCCAAGGGCAGAAACACAGCATGGGCGCACAATGTGTCCCAAGGAGAGAATGCATTCTATGGGCAGAAAGACAGCATGGGCGCGCTTGCTTGAACAGGGCAACGCAGGTAGCTTTGGGTAACAGCCTGGTCCATAGAAAGCACGCAGATTTTTGCCTGTCTCTTTCCTTAAAGGCAAGTGCAATTTTTTTAGCGCGCTCTCAGCCCCTTGCATGGACCGCAGGAACGTTCTTTCCTTTGCCTGCAGCGCCTTGTTTTGCATGCAGCAAGTTCATGCGCCCCCCCATTGCACACAATGTCATACAAATCTCACATTCACACTCAGTCTAGGCCTCCTGCTGCAGCAGGGGCCTTGCAGTCCTTAGGCTTTCTTGCTTTGGGTCAATTATAATTGTGTCCATACTCAAAGGTAGTTGGTTATACAGATGAACTCACTATTGGTTTACGTACCTTATCTGCAGGAATTCTATGCACCCTTCAATGCCAAGCTGGCCCACATCCTGAAGGACGACAGGTGCGCTATGCACGCAGGAGCACAGGAGCATAGCTGCATGCAAGCACGTATTGAAGCTCAATTTGAACCTCAAAAGCGTGCGCTGAAGCTCAATCTGAACCTCAAAAGCGTAAAGTTAAACTCGGGTATGAGCGATGCATGCTGCTCACTGTGCCAGTGTGCCTCTCAGTCCTTCTCCCTCTACACGAACGCTCTGCCACTGTTTGTCCTGCCCAGTGTGTATCAATCCTGATCATCCTGCACGTACCTCTGCCAGTGTGCATCTGGCCTGAACCTTCTTTGTCTGCTTACTGTACCTGTACTTGGCAGAGGCAACTCCTAAGTTGCCGTTGGCTACCAACACTTTTGAGGCCAATCCAGCAGCAGCTTTGCTGTGCTCTGTGGCTGTGCGCACAATTGCACCACACCATCTTATGCTCCTCAAGGCCTGTGGCCCTTCCACCACATTAGGGAATATGCCATGCACGTGACCTCAGTACTGATGCTTCCTCGCATGGTCCTGTTCCTGACACACAATGCATCCCCATCTGCCGGTCCATCATGCACTGATCGTTGCTCATCCATCATGGTTTGTCCATTCATCACTCTTCCATATCATCCTCTCCACCATGTGCCCAGGTTCCTTTGGAAGCCAGAACCAGAGCAGCAACAGCAGCAGCCGCAGCTACAGACACAGGCACAGCAGGTGCTGCCTGCACGTAGGATGCTCCGTGTGCGCGGAGGGTAATTGCCCTGGCTGTCGTTAGCTTGTGCAGGTGTGCTTGTTTAGTGTGTGTATGCTCAAGTCCTTTCCATAGTGCATGCACTATTGGTGATCATAGGGCTTATACGGAATTTGGCCTTTGCTCATACATGCACCGTGTGGTAATTCACCAATACGATGATGGCCACAATATCCTGATGGACGGCCAATGGGGCATGCAGTAAGCTAGAAATGAATGTGCCTTATAAGGTCTATAGTTCCAGGCAGCGCTTCAGTCCTGTACTTATGGTGAGCATCAGCAGCGAATGTGAGTAACAAACGCTGAACTAGTAGTCTAGCATGCTGGCCTGCATTTTCTACGCTGTGTTGCTCACCAACAGATGTAGTCGTCCCAGTGATCATTGCCATATGATGGCGAGGGCTGGAACTGGGACTCTTACTTGCACGCCTTGCTGAGCTGTCTCATGGATGTAGCAGTGTGGCTCTTTGAGTAAGAATAATTTTTGCAAAAGAAGTGATTTGCGAGGCTGTTTTTTGTGGGAATAAACTTGCAACTATGGCTTGAAACGATCTAAGTTTGGAGAGGGTGTCCTTTGTGAATCACTGATTGTGATACTTTCCCGCTTCCACTGGCATCTTCCTCTTGTCCATCAAAAATTGGGTGTCGGAGTTTGTGACGATCCTTAGAACTTTTTACTCTCTTTGAAAGAGAGAAACGAAATTCTACGCAGGCAGCTGAACACCCCCCGCATCCATTAAGGGAAAGGAGACTTATTGGTCCGAAGTACCATGCGCCACCCCCCACCAGTGATGTTCCTTAATACACATCTTGCAAGCCTTGCACTGAGTGCCAACAAGGTCTGGCAATCGTTTGCAGCCTTTGCAGAGTATAATCAAGGCAACGCCATTCGAATTACTATTAGTATTAGTTCTTGTAGAAGCTCTTTCTCTTTGCAGCCGTTCAAACAGTAAATTTTAATAGGAGCATGTATGAAGGAGAGCTGTCAAGTCAGATCACTGTTATTGACTGATCAACAGTTTGATATACACACACTTATTGAGAAGCAAGGTTGAGAGCGTGGCCTTGCTTTCCCCAGCTCGCCAGCCATGTGACAGAGGGCACATGACTGCATAGACCATGAGCTGCATCATTTCTTATGCTGTGGCATTTCTTCAATACTTTACCCTTTTGCTCCAGATCACGCACACACGGTTCTGCTGCTACGCCGGTGATGGTCCACCCCCCAGAGCCTCTGAGCTTGCGCTGCCATCTTGCAGCACTGACCTTGGTTCTTCGTTATGGATATCGAGTGTTCCACAATCAAAGCCAGGAAATAGGAGTTCTCAATAACTGGCCTTGAAATACTCTGGGCTCAGAAAAATATTCCCAACTAACCACTGTCTGATCTCAAACACACAGTCTCAGACACCTTTTGGCAAAGACACAATATGGCGTGACAAAGGTCCAAGATCTTGCAAAGCATCGCAAGAGCTGCATGGAAGATTGACCTTCACTTTGTGACCAGAAAGGGCAGCATGCACTGCACACCATATGACTGTTTGGCAAGGCATTCAGTTAGGCTTCGAACCAGTAGCATCTGTGAATGCATGCCTCCCTCTTAGTGCTTGCAACCAGACTAATCAACCTAGCAACCAGTTGCTAAGCTGCCCTCGTTTGGCAGATACAGCTATGTAACCTAACCTAACCTAGCAACCAGTTGTCAACCCTGAACTCCAAATCTAGTGCTTTCCACTAACTAATTAGGATGAGTCCATTCTTTCAGGTTGAAAAGTTTTAATTCTTTGTCACGCCGAGAGACTGCTGCATCCATACTAGACTCGTAGCATAAATCTGGCACTGCATAAATCTGGCGTGACATCTTCATTAAGAGCGTCATTTCTAGGTTACACAGCGATCCATAAGAAAGAGAGACATTCGTTACTGGACTTGCTGGACACCACCAGCCTCAAGACATGCTGTAGATGATAAATTCACACCAATGTGTATTGGTAGAAGGGAGTGACTGAATTTCCTCCAAGCTAGAACCTGGAGGATGTGTAGTGCGCGAACATGAGAGGGCTGGTGTATGCTTTCACACACCGTCACGGTGCGAGCATCACCCTGTCTACCCATTGCGCCAATGTTGCGAATTAACCTTAACCACCAAGTCTCCCCAATGGTCCCTTATTGCTCAACGAAAGCCTGCTCTGCCAAGTCTATGGCACGCCCAAGCGCAGCAGCCTTGTTGACTGTTTCCTCAAACTCAGCTTCAGGCACTGAGTCTGCCACCAGGCCCGCCCCCGCCTGCAGCACACACACGCACACACGCTTAGCATCTGTATTTTACTTCATAGGTCAGTCAGCATGCTGCTTTACAGAAGGGTTACACATTAAGCATGCTGCTGCACACATACACAGCAAACAGGGTCATGTGGCCAGCATGCTGCAGAGCCAGGGACGCTTAACGCTCCAAGACAGCGCACAGAAAGGCAGAGGGCAATGCAAGTTGTTAGAGCAGCAGGTGTAAACAGCTTTTGGCCGTCATAATCTGAGCACACATTCCCTGCCTGGCATGTGGACAAAAGGTCATAGCCATACCACACATAAATAGGCTACATACACACAAGCCCCACTTGCACACAGGCTTTTGCCACATACACCATTGCTAGACACACGAACCCTGGAATTCTGAACTCTAGGGCCACAAGGACAGGCAAACAGACGCATCACAATGTTATGCAGACTGTTGCACCAAGTCATGCAGACTGACTGCATTACCTCACAATGCATTATCATCATCATCAGCAGCAGCAGCAGCCTGTGGCCGCCACCCTCCCACCCCTAGCATACATGCCTCCACTACCTGCACAGTGTTATCTTTACAGTTTCCTGAGCTGCGCAAAGCCAATTCCTGCCAGAGTCTTGCAATCTGTGTGACGCACCTGCAAGTGCATGACCCACTCCTTGCGGGCTTGCGCGGGCTCAGAGGAGCTGTCACCCCCCCTGTTGTACTTGAACAGGGTGTCGTCGCGCATGGTGGGGATGACCATCGTGCGCAGGCCCAGCGCGATGTCCATGGCACCTGCAAGCAATAAGTGTGTACGTGCGTGCGTGCGTGTGTGCTTGCGTGCGTGTTTGTTATTTGTATACATGCCCGCGCATGTGCGTGTGTGCGTGGTGTGTGCTTACTAAAAAAATTACTACGTGTGTTATATGTGGATCCTCCATCCTGGCCCTGAACCTTGCCTGAAGAAGGCTCCCACTTCCACTGTATAAACATATAAGTGAAACATATTGAGAATCTTTTATGTGATTTTATATAAGCATGTAAGTGAAACATACTAAGAATCTTTTATGTGATTCTAAATAAGCATATAAGTGAAACATATCGAGAATCTTTCATGTTACTTAAAATCAACATACCCCCACACCTGAGACAGGCACACGTACCACGCATCCCACCTCACACCCTGAGGCCTCCCAGTCCCACCCACGCTCACCTGAGAAGGACACGTGCCCCACACCGCCCCCGTATGGCCCGCGCTTGGCCGCCTCCAGCTCATCAATGATCTGCATCGCGCGTACCTGCGCGCCAAGGGACAGCCGCCCCTCCGTCAGCCATGGTTCCAGCGCCACGCCTTGCCTGCCCGCACCACCATCACCACCACGCCACAAAACACACAAGCCCCACATCAGTGTGCATTCACATATGCATCGCATGCACCTGCAAGCACTGGGGTTCACCTTTTGTATTGCTTTTGTATTGCACCTTTGTATTGCACCTGTAAGCGCTGGGGTGCACTTACTTTTGTATCGCCTGCACCTGCAAGCACTGGGGTACACACGGTGTACGAAAGCCACCTTACGACCGGCTGGCCACTCAGGGGTTGCGAGCACGAGCGCGGGGGCGAGCTTTGCAGACATCGAAGCTCAGGCAGCCTTGAGGGACCCAAAGCCACGCTGGGGCATGTTTTGTTTCCACCTGGCATGATAGTAAGTAGGGTGCAGGGAGGCAGCGCGACTCCGAGCCATCAAAGCTAAGGCGGCCCCGTAACCCATGCACGTCCGCACTTGCTGCTCACACACGCTTGCGTGGCTGTGCTACGGGCACAAACAGCTTGCCAAACCAAACAGTGACACAAATTTCCATGCCAGCAACAAATGTGGGCAACCTATCTAGTTGGAAAGCAGCCAAAATGAAGGTGCAGGGGTGCAGAGAGGATATGGTGCGCATGGGGCACCTGCCCCTTACTGGCAGCACACATACACCAAAAAGTATGCAGCACAGGGTGTGCTAGGGGAAGCAGTGCAGCTCTGGGCGCTAACGGAGAGTCAGCCCCACTGCGCATGCCGTGCCGTCTGTGCAGGACACGCGACAGCTTGCGCCCATGCCTGTGCCCATGCCTGTGCGCCTGTGCATCAATGCTGCAAAACGGGCAACGCACGTGCCCCGTTGGCAGGCTGGGCCACTTTCAGTGGGCAAATCCCATAGACTGAGGTCTTGGCGCAGACCGAGCCTCCCCCTCTACCCCCCCTGTAACCGGACATTCATTTGCTCCCCACGTGGGAGGCAGCACCTGGCTGTGTGCATCCTCTTTGCAAGTGCCTGAGCGCACCCTCTGTTTGCGAGTGCTTATGTGCACCCTCTTTGCGAGTGCCTTACAGCTCCTTCATCCTCAGTGCCTGCCTGCGCCCTTGACATGAGCGCGGTCATTGCACTTGGTTTCATTCTCCCCAAACAAATCCCAAAAAAGGAAGCAGCATGACGAGTGCGCCCAGCAACACAGCAGACAGGCACCCCGCTTCCCTTTGGGGGGGGGTAAAAAGGAGCACAGGGACACCCGGTGCAAAGGGCTTGCATGCCTGCGTGCCTGTGCGAGGGTGTGTGCACACCTTGGGCGCGCCGCTGACGGTGCCGGCGGGCAGCGCCGCGCGCAGCGCGTCCCACGCGTCCAGCTCCGGCAGCAGCAGGCCGGTGACGGTGGAGGAGATGTGCATGACGTGGGAGTAGCGCTCCACCTCCATCAGCTTGTCGACCGACACGCTGCCGCTCACGGCCACCTGCGCGGGCACACGCACACACACACACTCTCATGCATGAATACGGGGTAGGGGCGGTGGGGAGCCTCCCTGTCCACAGGAGCACCAGGCAAGGCATGTACACGCGTGAGCATGCATGCATTCAAGAGTGAAAACAGCTCTGTGGCCCAGTCCCGTCCGCGTCCTCTCTGGGCTTGCAGCTAACCCAGACAGGCATACCTAATCAAAAGCTCGGACGCACTTCAGGCCACACACACACATGTACCCATGAACATGACAGACAGCACATCTTACAAATAGCTTGGACGCACTTCAGGCACAGGCATACCCATATGCACCAACGCAAACACCTTCCCTGACACCCACACCTCCAATCATACCCTGGTCCCTCATCGCGCACACTGCACATTGCACACCACGGAAACACTGCGCACACCAAGGCGCTCTGAGCTGTTGAGTAGAGACAATGTGAAGGATCTCTCCATGCTATAAATCTCCATGCTATAAATCTCTCCATGCTATAAATCTCTCCATGCTATACATTGTTCTTACTCGGCCCCTGATGTAGCACACCAAGGAGCTCTGAGCTGTTGAGTAGAGACAACATGAAGGATCTCTCCATGCTATAAATTGTTCTTACTCGGCCCCTGATGTAGCACACCAAGGAGCTCTGAGCTGTTGGGTAGAGACAACATGAAGGATCTCTCCATGCTATACATTGTTCTTACTCGGCCCCTGATGTAGCACACCAAGGAGCTCTGAGCTGCCGAGTAAGAAACAATGTGTAGGACCTGTCCATACTTCACATTTGTTCTTACTCGGCCCCTGGCGTTGCACACAGTGCGTGGAGCCCTGACTTATGTGCTGGGGTCTTCTATGCCCACAGCGCTGCAGGTCTTCTAGTGCACCCCCACGCGCACCTTGCCCACATCGTTGCGCCCGAGATCCACCAGCATGACATGCTCAGCACACTCCTTCTCGTCCGCCAACAGCTCTTGCTCCAGGGCTGTGTCCTCCTGTGCGTGCGCTCATGTTTGCGGATGTATGCTTGTTTGTGCGTGCGTGTGTGTGCGCGCGTGCGTATGCCCTGTGTCCCATGTGCATATGCTACAGAGGGCAAATTTGCTCACAGAAGAGCCACACTCATACAAGAGCATGCACACTGTATTGAGGAAAACACACACAGGCGGAGGGGCCTCCTTGGCGGCACCTCTTGGTCTGCAATGGCTGCCAAGATATGTACTGCAACAAGCATGCTTGGGCACAAAATGCGGCGCACCCAGGTCCTTGTGCATTTTATAAGGTCCCTTGTTAGAGCTAGTTTACTTGCACACAGGATGGCTTGCACGAAGGAGCGCCAACAGTGAGGATGGCTTGCACGAAGGAGCGCCAACAGTGAGACCTGCTCCCACAGAATCACAGGGTCCTTTCTGCAGGAGCGCACACAACTGAATCGCAGGTCTGTCTGCCTGCCCACCCACCCACACAGCCACTCCTCCACACTTGCACGCGCACCCAACACGAGCACATGCACCGCGCGCAGGCGCACGCTAACCCTCCTCTCAGCAGCGCACCTCGGGGCTGCGCCCCCTGCGGCGCGTGCCGGCGAGCGGCCGGTTGGTGACCTTGCGGGTACCATCCACGCGGCACAAGATCTCAGGCGAGGAGCTCACGATGATGGCGCCACGCGACTGCGGGCGCGCAGTTGCACACGTGCGTTTTTGCAGACGTGCGCGCGTGTGTATGCATGTGCGTGCATGTGTGTGTGTGTGTGCGTGCGTGAGAGCGCGCGCGTGTGTGTGTTTGTGTGTGTGTGTATGTGTGTGCGCGCGCGTGCGCGAGTGTGTGCGCGTGTGCGCGCGAGTGTGTGCATGCATGCGGGCACACACGCTGAGAGCATGTATGCATGTATGAATTTGAGCATGTGTGCGCATGTTTATGCGTATGCATGTGCGTGCTACCACCACGTGTCAAACTCTGCGCACTTGCATGCGTGTGTCTGCGTGTGTGTGTGTGTGTCTGTGTGTGTGTGTGCATGTGTGAGCATGCATGCGGGCACACACGCTAAGAGCATGTATGCATGCATGTATTTGAGCTTGTGTGCACTTGCATGTGTGTGTCCGCGTGCATGTGTGCATGTGCATGTGCGGGTATGGGTATGGGCGTCCAAGGTCCACGTACGTCCATGTGCGTGGGGAGTGCGCGCATGCAAGCGTGCACGTCTTTGCATGCGCATCATCCATTGCGTGCATATGCGCACACACGTGGGGAGCGTGCGTGGCACAAGCTGCGCAGCCCTCACCTGCAAGTACACCATGTACGGCGACGGGTTGACGACGCGCAGCGCGCGGTACACCTCAAAAGGCTCGGCAAACGTGCGGCGCTCAAAGCGCTGTGACAGCACAAGCTGGAAGATGTCGCCCGCGAGGATGTGCTCCTTTGCTATGGCCACAGCCTCCAGGAATGCTTCCTGCACAGGCGCACAGGCTTATGTGCATGCATGAGGGTGTGTGCGTGCGTGCACATGTGTGTGAATGCGTGCGTGTGCCCGTGAGTGAGGATGGGGGCAGACGGTAGTGAAGCAGGAGGCAGGGAGCACACGTAGTGTGGAGGTTTCAACATAAAAAGAGAGGGGCAGGCTGCTCTGGGATGCTGCTTGGAGTCATCGCACCAGCACCCATTTGCAACATGCTTGCGGGCACATCAAAGTCACTCTGTGTCCATGGCAGCACATCAAATCTGTGTCCATGGCAGCACATCAAAGTCACTCTGTGTCCATGGCAGCACATCAAATCTGTGTCCATGGCAGCACATCAAAACAAGCTCTGTAATGGAGCTCAGCACCAGAGGTGGCAGGTTCGACACCCCTTGTCCCTCACACGTCCTCTGAGGTGAAATGTCATTCTTATGTAAACAGATTGTATGGGAAGTGATGCTGAAAAATATGCTGTGCACCCAGCACATTATGCAGTTGACACAAATTTGCAAAGCCACTGATGTTTTCCAGCAGTAATTGCATGAAGGCGCTTTTGCCAGGAACCCCATCAATGAGCCGTAGAGATACAGGGCCATGTGCAAGGCCATGCTTGCGCCGCGCATCCACCTAGCCAACTCAATGACGTGAGCCTGCCCCGCCCTGTGCAACCTGATTCATGGCTGCATGCATGCACGTGGAGACATGTGCTCCTCCACCCTCCACAGCCACGGTCCTTGGGTGGCCTTTCAAGGAGCTAGTGAACTTGCGCCTGAAGAACCACGCGTTCTAAGTGGAGAATGATTCAAGAAGAGAATCAGCAGACAACCAATGGAGTTGAGACACGCAGCATGGACGCCCCAGTCACGAACATGGCGGCTCGCGCACAGCGCGCCCATGTGTCTGGTGCTGCTAGTGCTGGGTAAGGCAGCATGGATGCCCTGCTGACTAGCGCGGCGGCCTGTGTGCAGCGCCCCCACCTTGCTGATATTGCTGGTGCCGGGCGAGGAGGGGCGCTGAGACAGCGACAGCGACACCTTCCCGTTGGACATGGTGGGGGGAGGAGAGGACAGCAGCGCGACCAGGTGGTTCAGGCGGGAGCAACCGGCGTCGTAGGCCTGCCGCAAGGCTGTGTCGGAGCCCTGCGCACAGCAGCAGCAGCAGCAGCAGCAGCAGCAGCAGCGGCAGCACTGACAGCAGCAAGGCACAGGGTTGACCATGACAAAAAGAACAGAAAGGCAGCAAAACTGTCCTGATGATGCAGATTACATGTGCGGCCGGACACAGTAAGGAGGCAGTGGAGAAGCTGTCTGGAGCGTACCCCATGTTGCCCCGCAAGGACCATTCTGCAGCCAAGGATGGCCGTCAATGCCAAATCTGCATGCCCATGTTTTGCTCGCACAGAGAAGCATGAACCGCAGATGATGCACCAGTGCCAGGCGACCAGGGCTGTAGGTCATCGTCTTCTATGATGCCCTTTTTATTACCCCTCAACGGCCAGGGATGACCCCAAGTTCTTTGTGTCCTGCCCTTGCCCTCAACCCTTGGTGCCCAAACCTGAGCCCTCACCCCTTGCAGGCCCACTCAAGGCCCTCAGTGCTCAGAGCCCAAACCTCAGCCTTTGGTCTTAGGCCTTTGGTCCCCTACCTGGTCTTAGGCCTTTGGTCTTAGGCCTTTGGTCCCCTACCTGGTCGCCCTCTCTGACATGCACCCACGAGATGGCGTAGGCGATCTTGGTGGCCTACAACAGGGAAGGAAAGGCACGGATGCCTCAGAGAAGCAAGTGCTGGATGCCACAGGGATGTAAAGGCACGGATGCCTAAAAGAAGCAAGTGCTGGATGCCACAGGGAAGTAAAAGCACGGATGCCTCAGAGAGGCAAGTGCTGGATGCCACTGGGCAACCAACATTTGTCCAGCCATCCACCCGCGATCCTCGTTTCATCATCTTTCCATCTAGCAGGGCTGTGACATCTTGGACGCGCCCCAGGGATCCCCAACTAAACTGCCCGTGTCCGGCATACAAGCACATGCCACTATCATGATACTGCTGAGTGTATAGCAAGGTCGCAGCACACTTCCCAGTCACTGTGAGTTGTGTGGAGTGCTGGCCTCAATGGGATGCGGAGCAAGCAAAAGCATGTCACGCCAGATTTATGCAGTGCCAGATTTATGCTGCATTGTGAGCCGGAGGTTGGCTACGAGTCTAGTTTGGATGCAGCAGTCTCTCGGCGTGACAAGCAATAGCAAAAGCGAAAGCAAATGCGAGTGCGAGTGCTGTGGCTTGAGGGAGGGAGGGTGGTGTGTGTGTGTGTGTGTGAGAGAGAGAGAGAGAAGGAGAGAGTGGAGTGTTGCACACCAAGGCTTCCTGGCCAATGATGCGTACCCCATCTTTTTAAAGGGTGCGCAGCCATCTCCCTTGGGGTGCACATGTTGATAATGCAGTTGTGAACAATGGTGCCAGCCCCCCCAGCAGCATGCGCCCACACACCACATACATCACACACTCATGCGCACCTGGTCAAAGACCACGACATCATTGAACAGCGCGAGCTGCAGATCTGGGAGCGACCTGTCGTCAGTTGGGGCGCTCTGGAACGGAAGCTTGCCTGCACCAGTGTGTGCACGTGCGCGAGGTCACCCATGCTCCAGCGTGCAGGTTGAGGAAAAAATAGAATAAGGAGGTTCAGGAGTGTTTTGAACCTGAAAGCTTGGATGCGCAAGGGTGTTTTGGCACCAAAGCTTGAGTGTGGGGGGTCCTTTGTAAACCTGAGCTTGAAGCCGCAAGTGTGATCTTGACCCTGAGCTTGCCAAACCTCTGGTCACACTTGCGGGAGCTTGCGTGCACGCTTGTTCAGGCAAGGCAGGCAGAATGCATGCAGCGCTGTGGCAGGCAAGTGCACGCGTGTTGTGACGGCCAAGCGCACACGCCGCTGAGGCATGTGGCCCTCGCTGCTACGCCGACGCCCAGCCAGGCCCACTGCAGCCAAGATGAGCGCGCAAGGGCCTCGAGGAGCGGCGAGCCATCCCCACATGGTGGAGCGGCTTAGCCTCCTCAGCCCCACATGGTGGATGGCCGTCGGCACCTCAGCCTTACGCGCCTGAGGACCTTTGCCGCCTCAGCCACACATGGTGGATGGCTTTTGACACCTCTGTCTGCCGCTGTGGAGGGCCATCAGCACCTCAGCCTTACGCTGTGGAGGGCCGATGGCACATGAAGGCGTCATCGGTATCTCAGCCTCTCACAGGGCGGGAGGTCTTTGACACCTCAGGTGCTGACTCACATCACCAGACCCACCACATGCGCCTCAGGGCCTGACTAACACTGCCCGCAAGTCCAGGCACTCCCTAGTTCCACCTCGCCACCATGCTATAGCGAAGGCGCAGGTCACGCACGATAGCCCGCGCTCTTGGGCTTGCTTGGGTGATCACCAAGGGTGCAAGAAGAGCCGCAAACTGCAGCCGCCCACCCGCCTCCACCACAGACACACACTTACGGGGACAGCAACATGGGACAGCACGATGCCATGAAAAGGGGGACCAGGGCTGCAGGCACCCCCTCCACCCAACTGCTGTGGCCACAACGAACAACTCTGTGCTGCCAGTAACCAGCAGGCGTCAGTAAGAGCTTGCATAGTAGCCACCCCACGCTGCGCGCACCACCAGACTCTGACACCTCCCCCTCCAGACCATGGTTGGATTGGCCATGGCCCCTTTCATGCTCCAGTCCCTTATCTTGCCCAGAGGGTTAGCCCCCCGCCACCATCCCTTAACACTTCACTAAGCCGACTTCCCAGAGCACGGCCACATAGCCAAGCAGTGCGCTGCTGCGGTCTGTATACCCCCTCCCCCGAGTACACGCAGCACGCACGGTGTCATACCTCATGTAGCCCACAGAGCCACCCTTGGACATGCCGCCCGCCGCAGCAGCAGCGGGTACCTCGGGTTAGGGTACGGATTAGACTACCCTATACCCACCTGAGTACACGTAGCGCACGGTGTCGTAGCCTGCATAGCCCACAAAGCCGCCCGTGAACACGCTGGGCACGCCGTCCAGCTGCGCCGGCCTCCAGCTGCGGCTGATGCGCTCGGGCACCTGCGGGGGTGGCGCACAACGTGCGGTCCTGTTTGCAGCGGCAACTCAGGCCCTCCACCCGAATAAACCTCACTCAGAGGAGTCATGTGAAGGACAACAGCCCAGGCTGACCGCGCCCTTTGCCACCAGCAAGTCCGGCTGACCTGCTCTATCCATACTGTCCAAGGTCAGGCTGACCTCACCCCTTGCTTCCAGTACGTCAGGCGGACCAGCTCTGTTGCTATCATTGTGCACTTGTCCTATCAGAGGAATTCATATCAGTGGACGCAATTGTGGGTGTGGGTGTGGGCCTGAGCTGCTGCTGGAGACAGGGCTGCAAGTTGCATGCCACCCTTACAGGTGCCTGAGCGCATCAGCCGCAGCTGGAGGCCGGTGCAGCTGAACAGTGGGCCCAGGCTGACCTCGCCATCTGCTGCCAGCCATTCATGCCAACCCCCCGAGTTGCTATCCTCCAAGTCAGGCCGAGCCACCTGGCGCGCTGCTTGCTCACCTGCATGGGGTCCGCCTCCTCCGTCACTGTGCGCGTGCCAGCCTCATGGTCCATCACCACCACCCTGCTCTTTGTGGCCACCACCTGTGGGACGCACGGCCAGGCACAGAGGATGCGTAAGGAAACACAACCACCCCATGGTCCATCACCACCACCATGTGTTTGGCGTTTTTTTTTAGAGAGAGAACAGACTCATGACTAACAAAATTACGCCCTCAGCCCGGGCACGACGCGCCTCAACGCTTGCGGGCCTGTCATCTGGTCCAGCCTTGAGACTGTGATCCTGAAAGGCTTGAAGGTCTCCTGTCTGCCTGATCCTTGGCCCTGTAATTAATAAGGGTTAATGGGCTCACGTCCACCACGCACATCTATCTAGACGCACCTCAAGGGCAGGCATGGCCCCCACGAAGCTGTACCGGCCCTGTAATTAATAAGGGCTAATGGGCTCACGTCCACCACGCACATCTATCTAGACGCACCTCAAGGGCAGGCATGGCCCCCACGAAGCTGTACCGGCCCTGCTGGTCACCGTTTACAACTGACTCGAACAAAAACGACGGCGCACCAAAGTCATCCTCCTGCACCATGGCCAAGGGCGCTTATGCATGTGTGTGTGTGTGTGCTTGTAAGTGTTTGTGTACATGCATGTGTTTGCGTGTGTGTGCGCATACTTGTGTCCGTATATGGTAATGCGTATGTGTGTGCGCACCCTGCAGCACATAATCAACTGCACACAACTCCTAGCTCCAGCCTGATTCCCTTCAGATCGAGCAGCTGCAAGACCCAAGACTCTGACCCTGCCATGCCGACGGAGTCCACCTCGCCTGACTCAGCACACTGGCCAGTAACATGTGTGTGCATGTCAATGAAAGCAGAAACCCTGCTGACCGAAAACTCGCAGTGGCACAGACTGCTGGCACCTGGCAGGGACAGGGGGTGGGCGCATGTGCAGCAACGCCTGCAGGGCAGCTAGCTGCACATGCTACAACTGAGCTGAGGTGTGCAGCTGCACACACCCAGTGCGGTCATGCAGCTTCATTGTGGGCATGCATGGCTTGCAGGTATGCCCGGCATGCACGGCTTGCAGGTATGCCCGGCATGCACGGCTTGCAGGTATGCCCGGCATGCACGGCTTGCAGGTATGCCCAGCACGCACTGCTTGCAGATATGCCTGGCATGCAGCTTTATTGTGGGCAGGCCACGCCGCTCTGCTTAGGCCAGGCACACAGCAGGAGCCACCTGGGAGGGAGCATCACAAAGCCTGCCTGCGCCTGTGTCCTTCTCCCCTTACCTCAGACAACCTAATGGACAAGTGTTTATATACATATCCAAGAAATGGATTGGTGACCATAAGCGAGCATGGGCGCTCAGTGCCGTGCCGGCAGCACTACCCCCCCATGCCAGCAGAGCTCACGGAAATGAATGAGATCAGTAGGCCAAGATCCAAGTGTGGCTTTCATGAGGCGAGCTGCAGCACCCAGGGCAGTGGTGTCCGTCCCCTCTTGCAAAAGTGGCGCAGGGCGGGCCCACTGTGACATGCTGCAACGCGAGGGGGGAGCATCTGCGCACCTTGACCAGGGAGCGGTAGGCCAGCACCGGGGTCAGCTGATCACTGAACAGGCGCTGCACCAGGGGGATGATGTTGGGGGCCTCCGGGCTGCGGGCCACTGCCGCAAAGCTCGCAAAGTCTGCTGCATCGCCGCGGCCGCTGGGGGTGGCGAGGCAGCTTCTGCTAGAGGGTGCGCTAGCATCAGCGCTGGCGCCGGGTGCTGCTGCTGAGGCTGGTGCTTCTGCTGCCGCTGCTGCTGGAGAGCGGTGCAAGGGGCGGGTGGTGGGTGGGGGCAGGGGAGCAGGGGCCCAAGAGGTCGGGCGCGGCAGGTGAGAGGCGGAGGGGCTGGCGGCGCTTTGCAAGGTCGAAGGTGCAGTTCCGCTAGAAGACGCTAGTGCTGGAATACAAATGAGCAGGTGGATGAGAACTTGTGCTGGCAGTTTTCTGCCATGTAAAAGCTTGCATGGCACTGTTCAGGCCTACCTGATGGATTGGCTGTGCAGAGTGCATCATATCTTGCTAAAATAAGCACCCATGAAAACTCAACAGTTAATTGGGCAAGTAAGAGGAGCGCATGGGCATGCTCATGCGCTTCTGGCATGCTGGCAGACGCTTGTGCACATGCGGCACCCACATTGCGCTCAGCTGGATTCCAGAGCAACTTATTCCTCACCTGAGCAATTTGATGAAACATGGCGCAGATGCTGAGGGCCCTGCAGCCAAAGCACGGCTCTAGGGCTGAGAAGATGGATGAGGCTCACCAGTGGAAATGTGATGTGCTTTGCAATACCAGGAAAAACGGAACGTGTTAAAAATCCACCCACGTAATGCAGCGGTCTCCTGTGTGCGGCTCCTGTGCGCTGGGCTGGGAGGCTTGCTGTGTGCAAGGGAGGCTTGCTGTGCCCAAGGGCACCCGAAAGAAAAGCCATCAACAACCAAAATTTATTTACTTCATACTTAAATAATGTCCCTGTTGAGGCGTCTTGACATGACGGTAACAGTCTTATCTAACTGTTTTGGGCACCGGGCTTGGTGGCTCCTTAGGCCCAACAGTGTGCAATTTGTCTTTAAAATTTTTCACTGTTTCACCTCACGAATCAACGTTCTATCCTTCGTTTTTATGACCTTTTTCTGCTTGATGGCTCCAATTGCTTTCTGTATCAGAAAGTATACTATGAAAGTACGCACTTACACTCGTGCTTATAGAATGAATGGAATCCTCATTACAGCTTGTGAAATTTGCACACCGATGACAGGAAAATGCAACATTTGTTCATTTCGGGGTCCACAATTATAATTTACAGGACAATGAGGCTCCTTGCCTAGAAGAAATAAAAAGTACGTAGTCAGAATACTCCCTACATCAGTTAAGGAGATGGGGCTACTAGCCCTAGGTAGTACCTAGGGCCAAGGCACCTCTGCCAGATATCATGCTCTATTTATTTTTATTTCTTGGCCTGACAATTTATGCAATTTCATTCCAGACATCATGTATTACTTTTTGGCTTGCGATGTCCAGCCATGAACCGATCAGCCTAACAACCAAGCTGGCGGTTAACCCTAACTTGTAAACTTGAATAAGGACTTCCAAGGACGTCCAGCAGGGACCCTGGTGACACATGCTGAGGAACAATTTCAAAACTGCACTCCAGTCTCCTTCAGCAAACAATTGCATTTTCCTTGCTACAGTGTGCAGTAACCGGGTCACAGGATGTGCGTGTCACGCACATGTTGCATGCGGACAACCTGAATCTGCTAGCTAATACCCCAGGTTCCTTGCAATCTATATTCAACATTAACGGTCAATGCACGCTCCAGATATCTCACCCTCAACACTGCATAGTCAGAGGTTGTCTACTTAAAGCGTGGTGCTGAGGTACCCATTCTTTACTTGGTACTTGGTGATAGTATCACCGTGATACATTGAAGTGCCCAGACTCGTTCAGTTTCCTCAACATTATTTTCAATAGCTGCAGACCCTATCCTATATGTGGTCTTGCAAGGGACACTACCCTTTGCGACAGGCCTTCTGCTTCCCTGTGGCTAGGTAAGACGTTTGTAGTACTTGCTGGTTTGTATAGCAGTCAGGTTCGGAGCCCAAGCTTCTTGCGCAAATGTGATGAGGATTGAGGTCCTCTCTCCAAACCTTACACTTGAAAGTCTTTCAGGGCGCATGGGGTATGAAGTGGTCTGCGCCTAATCAGGCTCAGTAGGCTGTACTATGTGAGTGTGGACATGAACTTCAGCAGTTCTTTTGATTTAGAGCTGCTAACAAGTTCTACAGCAGCATGTTATCCTCCAACAATGCCTCCCTTTTGCGAGTTCTTCAAGCTGACTAAGCTTCAGCCTCGGACTCAGACACGCTGAGCTTCTGACATCTGAGATATCATTTCTTGGAGTACGGAGGGGCCCCCCCCTCCAGGGCTCCTCTTCTGAAACCTCACTATTTGTGCCTCAAACTTCCTCAGCACTGCTCGGCATGGTATGGTAGGAGGAATGTGAGCAGGTTTTGTTTGTATGCACACCCTTGCAGTAGAATCATTCCATTGGCGCGGCGGAAATGGACAGTGTGACAAAAGCGCTTGTGCTGCTGTGCAAAATGAGGTGCATATTCTTTCTTACTGCAAAAGCTGTTTGTGTGCTCTCTCGAAAGTATTCATTGATTTCCTTCCTTTTTGGTTAACGGTTAATCCTTACCTGTAACTTGTAACTTCCTTTTTGACAGACTTTTTTCTGTGGAGGACCCTCACCTTTTGGATGCCTTCAAATTGCCTTATCAAAATGTCTTTGATTTCCTTCTTAGCAGCACAACAACTTTTGCCATTTCAATTCAGACACCATGGACTACTTCTTGGCTGGCGATGACAATCAGCCATATGGCCAAGCAGGCGGTTTACCCTAATTTGCTACATCTGAGCATCATGCTACTTTGGTGGCTCAACTCACTTGAGCGAGCTCTGAAAAGAGCAGAATTGCCACACCAGCTCAAGCATCTTGGCAAAATGAATGGGATGAGAGCTCCTTCAAGCGCATGTTACTCTGGTCGTCTGTTAATGCATGACACTTGAAAAGCGCAAAAATGATAAAACACGAACACCTTTTCTGTTGTACATGCACACACACTTCTGCACGGAATTACGTGGAAGTGTACAGAAACCTTGTCAATCATGCAGCAGAGGCCAGCTCTTCACTCCTCAAGCCCTGCTTTTTGGGGCTACAAGGGCTAAGCACTTTGAGTAAGCCCATAATTGCTTTCAACACAGAAGTGGGCACATTAAAACAACAAGTGTGCTATCACAGCTATCCAGCAATAAATAATCACAACTTCCATGGCAATACGCTCCACACGTCTTATGACGACACACGGTTATATGTACAGTGGCGCCTTAGCTGTCCTGGGGACTGGACATCTCCTCGCTTGAATCGCCCTCCCAAAATGCAAAGTCATCACTGTCGAGGGTGGTGGAAGGCTCCTGCACACCAGAGGAGAGCAGTGTCCTCGTCCTCCGGGACGAAGGAGCAGGGCGTAAAGCAGACCACGGACCCCTAAACCTTAACCATATGGTTCACGCATCACTGCTTGCGCATGGAAGCCTGTGTGACGCACTGCACAGCCTACAGCTCTTACGTTTAGCTCGGAGCGCCTTGTGCAGAGAGCTGGTCACAGAGTAACAACAGCATGCAGGCCCAAGCCGCCATCACGCTTCACCCACCCCCTCCCTTGTCCAGGGGGCTGCACCCTGTCACTGCAGCAGCCCCTGGGACTGTTGCAACTCCGACCAACCGCAGGGGTCATGGTACTCTGTGCTGGCCCCCACTGAGTTTGCCCGCACCTCCTCCAAGCTCAAGGGGGGCCCTATGTCTTTGTGCTCCACCAGCATCTTCACGATCTTGGGGTGCTTCATGGCCAGGTCAATGGGCTTACAGCCCGCCCGGTCCACAGCCTGCCACATGCACGCATGCGGACAGCGCGGCAGTGTAAGGGGGTGGTGCCCACCGGAGGGGAAGGGGGGGCATGTGCGGAGCACCTGACAGGAGGAGGGGAGCGTGGACGGAGGTGGCAGCAGCAGGGCCATGACAGCTGGAGGGGAGGCAGAGGCAGGACTGGAGTGAGCCCCCTCACACTGTCCATCATGGCAGCACGGGATAGCGAGGCGAGGCCCATCATGTGTGATGGGCGACCAGGGCACCGAAGAAGAGGCAGTGGGAGTAGTGGCACAGGAACAGTTACAGGTGAGGGGAAGGAAGGGATGTGGGAGGCAGGCTGGGCTATGGGGCTGGGATGGCCCTAGCGCACCTGTGTGTCTATGCCCTCTGCTTGCAGCAACAGCCCCACTATCTCTTCGTGGCCCTTGTCACATGCTGCAGCCATCAAGGTGCAGGGCACAGCAGCGCATGCGAGGGTTGTTTAAGGGCGCAGGTACCTGTTGGCTTGGCCGTAGCACGCATCTGAGCCTGTGCGCCTGCCCTTGGCGTCCAAGCGCTGTCGCACAGCTGATACCGGGCTCTGCCGCGTCAGCCTGTGCAGCGCCCACTTGACATGGCACACAGGGCTAATGCAGAGCAGCAGGTAGTGGCGGTCCCTTGAGGGCCGACCTGCACCCCATCCCCCTCACGCAAGAAAGGCACCCAACAGCCCCCCGCCCAAAAGCTCCACCACCTGGCGATGACCAGCCACGAACCGATCAACCTAGCGCCCAGGCTGCCGGACAACCCAGGCCTTGTGACTCATGAACCTTGAAAACCTCCACCCACCTGCATGCAGCGGCGTACTCCGATGGGCCCCGCGCGCATTCACGCTGGCGCCAACAGCCAAGAGCGCCTTCACCAGCAGCCGGACCACGTTAGCGTGGCCCCTGCTGGCTGCCAAGTACAGCGGCGTGGAGTGGTCCAGCTGGCGCACGGACATGTTGACCCCTGGCACTTGCCTCAAAAGCAGCTGCGTGCGCACACGCGTCAGTGTGTGGCTCGGGTCGTGTACACAAGCAGCAGGAGCCATCGTGTCATTTGCTGGCGTTTGCACATGATCCACAATACGGCGTGCGGAACACATAACACGCTTAGGAACTAGCATGCACCTTGCACCTCAGTGTGTGTGTGTGTGTGTGTGTGCCCTCAGGGACAACTGCAAGCCAGCACAAAGCAATTCTGCCGCACGTCCATGTACGCATCCGCGCGTCAGGAGCCACTTTAGCCAGTGCTATTGTACTGTCTCCAGCATGCGCTCAGCCAGACGACAGTGTACCTTGACGACTGGCGCGTGCCCTTCCGCGCATGCTGCCAGCAAGGGGCACTCGCCCTCGCAGTCTGCAAGGTCCAAGTCCACGCCGGGCACGCCACACAGATACTCCACAGCTTCCGCGTGTCCGGCCTTGCAAGCTGCACAGCGCAACCAGTGCGTCCTGTTTGAGCTGCGCGGCATGATGAGTGTGTCCTGCCCAATATGCTGCGCAAGATAAAGCTGCACCCCGCTTCATGCGCCGCAGAGCGAAGGGAGGGTGCCTTGCCCGACAGGCCGCGCAGCGCAGCAGCGGCTGACAGCCTCCTAAGCCGCGCAGCACTGCACAAGCTGGTCAAACATGCCATGGTGTGGGGGTTGAGTCATCAAAAGCACCTGGGGTGAGCTGATGCGCTGCACAGCAGGAGCTGGTACTCGTACCAGCTAGGTAGCAACAGTCCGCCACACACACAGGCAGGCAGCTGTCCAGCTCTGAAGCCCAGATTGCCAGCATATGGCAAGGGTCTGCCTTTGATAATTTGATGCTGCTCCTCAGAGTGCCCGCGACCGTGTGGCGTATCAGAACGGCCAGATCGGCATGGCATGGCGTAAGGGGTGAGTCATCCTGGGTCTGCCTTTGATACTTTGATGCGGCTCCTCAGAGTGCCCGCGACCGTGTGGCGTTTCAGAACGGCCAGGTCGGCATGGCATGGCTGATCAGGGCATGGCAGCACAGGGTGTGTGGCTTGAGGCTGTCAATCAAGGCACACAGCCTTCAGCCAGACAACCCAGGACTGCTCATGCTCCCGGCAGGAGCCTCCTATCAGGTGGCTGCAGGGCTCATTAACGGCCACGCCATCCTTGCAACACACAGCTGCTGGCTGCTGGGCTTCTCTTGTCAAGGTGGCTGTGCTTGTGGCGAGAGGCTGGCTCAAGCCAACAGACCGAGCACATAGCATGGAACTGATTGAAGATGACGGCTCGAGAGCGCACCTATGTTGAGGGGGGTGCGCTTGAGCGCATCCACCGCGTTGACCTCCTGCAGCGAGCACAGCAGGACCACGCAAACTCAGGTGCTAATTGTCAGGGACATAGTGCTGCCACTGACAGGCATATGTCCATTCAGTCACACACTGGCTTGCATCACCAGTCAGGTGCTAATTGTCAGAGACATGGTGCTGCCACAGACTGAGGCATATGTCCATTCAGTCACACACTGGCTTGCATCACCAGTCAGGTACTAATTGTCAGGGAATGGTGCTGCCACAGACCGAGGCATATGCCCACTCAGTCACACACTGGCTTGCATCACCAGTCAGGTGCTTATTGTCAGGGACATGGTGCTGCCACA
>LFCJ01000405.1_pt1 | contig 26479 bp, 24 predicted proteins | sample 643141 | NCBI WGS metagenome assembly LFCJ01 (sample SAMN03766243, study PRJNA286221) | soda lake metagenome | biome: soda lake; feature: Kulunda steppe; material: water; isolation source: sample B1-Br-g2 brine of Lake Bitter-1 | place: Russia: Kulunda steppe | collected 2010-07
ACCCCAAGCAGAACAATCACTTCTGCCACTTATCACCGCCTGCAACCTTGCTGGTCGCCGGCAGCGGATGCGTACTTTACGGCTTCCCCCGCCGCCCCGCAAGCCCTTTTGATAAAAAAGTGTCAGGTCGCTCTTCCACAGGCCGTCTCGGCGAGGGGTTGTGGATAAGCTACTTGATCGTCACTCGTGCATAGCGCTTCTTACCGGCCTGGATCACGTAGCACTTGCCGGTAGCGAGCATATGGTCGCGCTCGACCACCCCGCCGTCGACCTTTACCCGACCATTGCCGAGCATGTCCTTGGCCTGGGCGCTGTTGCTGGCCAGGCCGGAGCGGTTGAGCACCGCCGCGATGGGCGCCTGCTCGCTGCCGGCGAAATCCACCTCCACCTCGGGCAGGTCTTCGGGCAGCTCGCCTTCCGCCAGCTGATTGCCGGCAGAGCGGTGGGCGTTGGCCGCCGCTTCCTCGCCGTGGTAGCGACCGATCAGCTCACGGGCCAGGAGCATCTTGACGTCCCGCGGGTTGGCGCCCGCGTCAACCTCTCGCTTGAGCGCCTCGAACTCCTCGTTGGGCTTGAGCGAGAGCAGTTCGAAGTAGCGCCAGATCAGACTGTCCGGCATCGAGACCAGCTTGTTGAACATCACCCCCGGCGCCTCATCCACGCCGACATAGTTGCCCAGCGACTTGGACATCTTCTGCACGCCGTCGAGCCCCTCCAGCAGCGGCATGGTGATCACCACCTGAGGCTCCCTGCCGAAGTGCTTCTGCACCTCGCGCCCCATCAGCAGATTGAACTTCTGGTCGGTCCCCCCGAGCTCGATGTCGGCCTCGAGCGCGACGGAGTCATAGCCCTGGACCAGCGGGTAGAGGAACTCATGGATAGAGATCGGCTGACCGGACTTGTAGCGCTTATCGAAGTCGTCGCGCTCAAGCATCCGCGCCACGGTGCTCTGACCCGCCAGCTCGATCATGTCGGCGGCGCTCATGGCGGAGAACCACTCGGCATTGAAGCGCACCTCGGTCTTCTCGGGGTCGAGGATCTTGAACACCTGCTCCTTGTAGGTCTGGGCGTTAGCCTTGACCTCTTCCTCGGTGAGCGGCTTGCGAGTCACGTTCTTGCCGGTGGGGTCACCGATCCGGCCGGTGAAGTCGCCGATCAGGAAGATGATCTGATGGCCGAGGTCCTGGAACTGACGCATCTTGGTCAGCAGCACGCTGTGCCCCAGGTGCAAGTCGGGGGCGGTGGGATCGAAACCCGCCTTGATCCGCAGCTTGCGGCCGGACTCCAGCTTCTTGACCAGCTCCTCTTCCAGCAGGATCTCCTGGGTGCCTCGCTTCAGCAGCGCCAACGCACTTGCCACGTCGCTCATCGTCTCCCACTCCATATGTTCGGTTGCCTGGCCCCTGAAGGACCCTCGAATGGGCCGGGATGTTAGCATGAGTCGGCGCCCTGCGGTGACGCCCTACGACCCGGGAGAGTGACATGCCCCTCTACATAGGCCTGATGTCAGGCACCAGCCTGGACGGTATCGATGCCGCCCTGGTGGGAATCGACGACACGTCGCGCCCCCGCCTCCTGGCCACCCACGCCGAACCGATGCCGGCGACGCTGCGCGACGGGCTCTGGGAGCTGTGCCACGCTGAACGAGCAGGCTTTGCCGAGCTGGCCGCAGCTGAAGATGCCTTCTGCCGACTCCAGGCCCAGGCAGTGACCGCGCTGCTGGCCGCCAGCGATACGCCTCGCGACGCCGTCGCAGCCATCGGCAGTCATGGCCAGACCATCGAGCATGCCCCGCTGGGTCACGCCGGAGGCCCCGCCTACACCCTGCAGCTCGACAACCCCAGCCTACTGGCAGAGCTCACCGGCCTCAGCGTGGTGGCCGATTTCCGCCGCCGCGACCTGGCGGCCGGTGGCCAGGCGGCTCCCCTGGCGCCCGCCTTTCACCAGGCGCTGTTTCGCGCCCCCGGCGAATGGCGCCTGGTGCTCAACCTGGGCGGCTTCGCCAACCTGACCCTGCTGCCGCCGGCCGAAGACCCCCGCGCGCCGCTGGGCTTCGACTCGGGGCCGGCCAACGCCCTGCTGGACGCCTGGCATGCCCGACACCGCGGGGGGAGCTTCGACATGGATGGCGCCTGGGCGGCCTCGGGACGGGTCGATGAGGCGCTGCTGGAGCGGCTGCTGGCCGACCCCTTCTTCCACCTGCCGCCGCCGCGCAGCACCGGACGCGAGCTTTTCCACCTTGGCTGGCTGGAGGCCAATCTGACGGGCGAGGAGCGCCCCGAGGACGTGCAGGCCACCCTGGCCGAGCTGACGGCGTCCAGCGTGGCCCTGGCCGTGGCCATGGCCCGAGAGCGACTCGATGCACCCGACCCGGCGCGCCTGATCCCCTGCGGCGGCGGGGCCCACAACCGCGACCTGCTGGACCGCCTGGCTCGCCACCTGCCCCACTCGCCTCTCACCGATGGCGCGGAGTGGGGCTGGCCGGCCGACTGGCTGGAGGCCGGCGCCTTCGCCTGGCTGGCCCGGCGAAGGCTGCAGCACCTGCCCGGCAGCCTGCCCTCGGTCACCGGCGCCGACGGCCCCCGCGTGCTGGGCGGCATCTATGCCCCCTGACGGCGCGGCCTAGAAATCGTCATCACGCTGCAGGGAGAGCTGGCTGGCCGCCTCATGGGCCTGTGCCAGCCCCTCGCTGCCGCCATCGCCATACTTGATCATCATGCGCAGGTCGTTGGCCGAGTCGGCGTGCACCAGCGCCACCTCCTCGGTGATGCGCCCCGCCTTGAAGAGATCGAAGAGGGCCTGATCGAAGGTCTGCATGCCCCGATCCCGGGAGCGGCCCATGACGCTCTTGATCTCGTTGACCTCGCCCTTGCGCACCAGATCGCCGATCAGCGGCGACTTGAGCATGATCTCGATGGCAGGGCAGCGGCCGCCGTCCACCGTGGGCAGGAGCTGCTGGGCCACGATGGCACGCAGGTTGAGCGACAGATCGAGCCATACCTGAGGATGCCGCTCCGCGGGAAAGAAGTTGATGATGCGATCCAGCGCCTGGTTGGCGTTGTTGGCATGCAGAGTCGCCAGGCAGAGGTGGCCGGTCTCGGCAAAGGTCAGCGCATGCTCCATGGTCTCCCGGGTGCGGATCTCGCCGATCAGGATGACGTCGGGCGCCTGACGCAGGGTGTTCTTCAGCGCCACCTCGAAGGAGTCGGTGTCGATGCCCACCTCGCGCTGATTGATGATCGCCTTCTTGTGCGGGTGCACATACTCGATGGGATCCTCGACGCTGATGATATGCCCCCCCAGGGTCTCGTTGCGCTGCTGGATCATCGACGCCAGGGTGGTCGACTTGCCGGTACCGGTCCCGCCCACCACGAAGACCAGGCCGCGCTTGCCGTTGGCCAGCTCGCCCAGCACCGGCGGCAATGACAGCTCCTCCAGGTGGGGAATCTCGAAGGCGATCCGGCGAATCACCATCGCCTTCTGGTTGCGCTGCTGAAAGGCGCTGATGCGAAAGCGCCCCTTCCCCGCCAGGCTCAGCGCGAAGTTCGCCTCACGCTCGGCCTTGAAGCGCTCCATTCCCCCTTCTGGAATGGAGACACTGACCAGCTCATCGACCTGCGCCACGCTGAGCCTCTGCTCCCCAAGAGGGGTGAGCTGACCGGCCATCTTCAGGGTCGGCGGTGCGCCCACCGAGATGAGCAGATCCGATGCGTCCTTGAGCACCATGATCTCCAGCAGCTGATGGAGCCACTCCTTCGCCGTCATGTCCCTGCTCCTGTGGTTGCTGTCGGTTACAGCACGCCCTTGGCCTTGGCCTGCGCCTCGTCGCGCGCCACCAGGTTATCCGCCACCAGCTTGGCCAGCGAGGCATCGAGGGTCTGCATGCCCAGGTTGCCGCCGGTCTGGATGGCCGAGTAGATCTGCGCCACCTTGTCCTCGCGGACCAGATTGCGCACCGCCGCCGTGGCGATCAGGATCTCGTGGGCCGCCACGCGCCCCCCGCTCATGCGCTTGAGCAGCGCCTGGGAGACCACCGCCTGCAGCGACTCCGAGAGCATCGAGCGCACCATGGACTTCTCCTCGCCGGGAAAGACATCGATGATCCGGTCGATGGTCTTGGCCGCCGAGGTGGTATGCAGGGTGCCGAACACCAGGTGGCCGGTCTCTGCCGCGGTCAGCGCCAGGCGGATGGTTTCCAGGTCGCGCAGCTCGCCGACCAGAATCACGTCCGGATCCTCGCGCAGCGCGCTGCGCAGGGCCTGAGCAAAGCCGTGGGTATCACGGTGTACCTCGCGCTGGTTGATCAGGCAGCGCTTGCTGCGATGCACGAACTCCACCGGATCCTCGATGGTCAGGATATGCTCATAGCGATTGCTGTTGATGTAGTCGATCATCGCCGCCAGTGTCGTACTCTTGCCCGACCCCGTGGGACCGGTGACCAGCACCAGACCGCGGGGCAGCATGGAGAGCTGGCGGAAGACGTTGCCGAGACCGAGATCGTCCAGGGTCAGCACCTCGGAGGGGATGGTACGGAATACCGCCCCGGCGCCACGGGCATGATTGAAGACGTTGACGCGGAAGCGTGAGACGCCGGGCACCTCGAAGGAGAAGTCGGTCTCGAAGAACTCCTCGTAGTCACGGCGCTGACGGTCGGCCATGATGTCGTAGATCAGCTTGCGGACCTCGCGGTCCTCCATGGCCGGCACGTTCAGGCGGCGAATGTCGCCGTCGACCCGAATCATCGGCGGCAAGCCCGCCGACAGATGCAGGTCGGAGGCCTTCTGTTTTGCCGAGAACGCCAGCAGTTCGGTAATATCCATGCGTTTTCCCTTGCTCCCGAAGCCCTGGTGACATCCCGTAATGCCCAATACACAAGAGCTTGCCACATGATGGCCCCCGCTGCCTCCACTCCCCTTGCCGAATCGCTGGCCGAGGTACGCCAGCGGCTCGCCGATGCCCTCTCCGCCGCCGGGCGGCCGGCCACCGATGCGCGCCTGCTGGCGGTCAGCAAGACCAAGCCGGCGTCGCTGATTCGCGATGCCTGGCATCTCGGCCAGCGCGAGTTCGGCGAGAACTACGTTCAGGAGGCGCTGAACAAGCGGGCGGAGCTGGCCGACCTCGATGAGATCGTCTGGCATTTCATCGGCCCCCTGCAGTCCAACAAGACGCGCGAGGTGGCCGAACACTTCGCCTGGGTCCACAGCGTCGACCGTGAGAAGATCGCCCGACGCCTGAACGATCAGCGCCCGGAGGCGTTGCCGCCACTCGAGATCTGCCTGCAGGTCAATATCAGCGCGGAGCCCAGCAAGTCCGGGGCAAGTCTCGCCGAGCTGCCGGCGCTGGCCGAGGCCGTGCTGGCGATGCCTCGGCTGCGCCTGCGAGGACTGATGGCGATCCCGGCCCCGAGCGAAGGCTCGGACGCTCAGCGCGAGCCCTTCGCTCGGCTGCGCGAGGCACTGGAGGCGCTGCAGGCACGCTTCCCAGAGGCGCCGTTGGACACTCTCTCCATGGGCATGACCGGTGACCTCGAGGCCGCCGTCCAGGAGGGTGCCACTCTGGTGCGGGTGGGCACCGCCATCTTCGGGGAGCGCCACAGCCCCCGCTGAGCATCAACCGATTACCGCAGCAGCCGGTCCTGCCCCACCGGCCCCACTCGTCGAGCGACACAGGACACTCCCATGACCACCAGAGTCACCTTCATCGGCGCCGGCAACATGGCCAGCGCCATCATCGGCGGCATGATCGACAGCGGCGTCTCGCCCTCCGCGATCACCGCCACCTCACCGAGCGACGCCTTTCTCGCCCCGGTTCACGAGCGCTACGGCATTCACACCGACACCGACAACCTCGCCGCCGTGGCCCAGGCCGATGTCGTTGTGCTGGCGGTGAAGCCCCAGATCATGAAGGAGGTGTGCGAGGGGCTTGCCGACGCGGTTCAGCGCCGCCGTCCGCTGATCATCTCGGTGGCCGCGGGCCTCGATGCCGCGACTCTGGAGGCCTGGCTGGGCGGTGACATGCCCCTGGTCCGCTGCATGCCCAACACTCCCGCCCTGGTAGGCGCCGGCGCCTCCGGGCTGTATGCCAATGCCAGCGTCAGCGCTGCGCAGCGCACGCTCGCCGGCGAGCTGATGGCGGCCGTGGGCCTGGTGGAGTGGGTCGAGGAGGAGTCCCTGCTCGACGCCGTCACCGCCGTTTCCGGCAGCGCCCCGGCCTACTTCTTCCTGATGTTCGAGGCCATGGAAGAGGCCGGCGCCAAGCTCGGCCTGCCCGCCGAAACCGCCCGGCGGCTGGCCATGCAGACCGCCTTCGGCGCCGCCAAGATGGCCATGACCAGCGACAGGACACCCGCCGAGCTCAAGCGCAATGTGATGTCGCCCGGCGGCACCACCGAGCGTGCCATCGACCATCTCGAAACCGCCGAGCTGCGCCGCATACTCGCCGAGGCCATGGACGCCTGCGCCGCGCGCGCTCGGGAAATGTCCGCCGAGCTCGGCAACCGCTAGCGCCAGGTATCAGTTTAAAAGAGCCGCCGGGCGGCGGCTCGCCCACGACATGGAGGAACTCTCATGGGAAATGCCGGCCTGCTGCTGGTCAACACCCTGGTCAACCTGTACATCTTCCTGCTGATGCTGCGCTTCCTGCTGCAGGCGTCACAGGCCGATTACTACAACCCCATCAGCCAGACGGTGGTGAAGATCACCCAGCCCGCGGTGCGCCCCTTCCAGGGGTTTCTGGGCCCGGTAATGGGGCGCTTCGATCTGGCCACCCTGGCCGCCGGCTTCGTGATCAAGGCGGTCAGCATCGTCATCATCCTGCAGGTGGCGGGCTTCGGTATGGCCCCCGTCGCCTCGGTGGCCATCGGCGCCGTGGCGGCCCTGGCCAATGCCATCCTCAAGATCTACTTCTTCGCGCTGATCGCCATGATCATCCTCAGCTGGGTCGCCCCCAATGCCAGCCACCCGGGGGCGCTGCTGGTGATGCAGCTGGTGGAGCCGATCATGGCGCCGCTGCGCAGGGTCATCCCGCCGCTCGGCATGATCGACCTCTCGCCCATCGTGGCGTTCATCGCCATCAGCCTGATCGATGGTATCGTGGTGGGTTCGCTGACCCGCGCCGCCGGCGTCGCCGGCGCCCTGGTCGGGCTCTGAGCCCGGCCCAGCGGCCCATCGCAACGACTGGACACGGAACGACTGATGCCCGAGATCCCTAGCGACTCGGTCGGCCTGGTGACGCCCCAGACGGCGCACTTCGACGACCCCCTGGCCCTGGCCTGCGGCAGAACGCTGCCGGCCTACGACCTCGTCTACGAGACCTACGGCACTCTCAACGCCGAGCGCTCCAACGCGGTGCTGATCTGTCACGCACTGTCCGGCCATCACCATGCGGCCGGCTACCACCGCGCCGACGAGCGCAAGCCGGGCTGGTGGGACACCCATATCGGCCCCGGAAAATCCATCGACACCGAACGCTTCTTCGTGGTCTCGCTCAACAACCTGGGCGGCTGCCACGGCAGCACCGGGCCCAGCAGCGAGAATCCCGAGACCGGCCGCCTCTGGGGACCGGAGTTCCCGATGATGACGGTGGAAGACTGGGTGAACAGCCAGGCGCGGCTGGCCGATCGCCTCGGCATCGAGCGCTTCGCCTCGGTGATCGGCGGCAGCCTGGGCGGCATGCAGGCGCTGCAGTGGACGCTGGCCTATCCCGAGCGGGTCGCCAGCGCCGCGGTGATCGCCGCCACTCCCAAGCTGTCGGCGCAGAACATCGCCTTCAACGAGGTGGCCCGCCAGGCGATCCGCTCGGACCCCGAGTTCTTCGACGGCTGGTACGCCGAGCACGGCAGCGTGCCACGCCGCGGGCTCAAGCTGGCACGCATGGTGGGGCACATCACCTACCTGTCCGAGGATGCCATGGGCAACAAGTTCGGCCGCGACCTGCGCAGCAACGACCTCAACTTCGGTTTCGACGTGGAGTTCCAGGTGGAGTCCTACCTCCGCTATCAGGGCGACACCTTCTCCACCTCCTTCGATGCCAACACCTACCTGCTGATGACCAAGGCGCTGGATTACTTCGACCCGGCCGCGGCCCATGGGGGCGATCTCGCGCGCGCCCTGGCCCCGGCGGCCTGCCCGTTCCTGGTAGCCAGCTTCACCACCGACTGGCGCTTCCCGCCCTCGCGCTCCCGGGAACTGGTCAACGCCCTGATTCGTGCCGGCAAGTCGGTCAGCTATGCCAACATCGACTCGACCCACGGCCACGATGCCTTCCTGATGCCGGAGCCTCGCTACCAGGCGGTGTTCGCCGCCTTCATGGACCGCGTGGCCCACGACATCGGCCTGGAGACGCGCGCATGATGAACCGCCCCGACTTCAAGCTGATCCACGACTGGATCCCCGAGGGGAGCCACATCCTCGATCTCGCCTGCGGCGACGGCAGCCTGCTGGCGGCCCTGGCCAGGGACAAGGATGTCACCGGCTATGGCCTGGAGATCGATCCGGACGGCATCACCGCCTGCATCGCCCGCGGCGTCAACGTCATCGAGCAGAACCTCGACGAGGGGCTGGCCAACTTCGATGACGACGCCTGCGACCTGGTGATCATGACCCAGGCCCTGCAGGCGCTGCGCCGCCCCGACCGGATGCTCGACGAGATGCTTCGGGTCGCCGGTGAAGCGATCATCACCTTCCCCAACTTCGCCTACTGGCGCCATCGGGTACACCTCGGCGTTCGCGGCTACATGCCGGTCTCCAAGTCACTGCCCCACGCCTGGTACGACACCCCCAACATTCATCTGTCGACCTTCAACGACTTTGAACAACTGTGTCGCGACAAGGGTCTGATCATTGTCGACCGAGCGGTGGGCATCGGCGACCACGAGGGCCACTGGACCTCGCGGCTCTGGCCCAACCTGTTCGGCGAGATCGCGATCTTCCGGGTCACCCGCGGCTGACCCGGCAACGGCAAAGGCAAAAGCAAAGGCAAAGGCAAAGAGGGCTCATGATGAAGCAAGGCGTTCTGAGCGGCCTGCTCGCCGCAGGCCTGATGCTGCTGGCCGGCACCGCCGTCGCCCAGCAGTACGAGCAGGTCGGCGACTATCAGATTCACTACAGCGCGGTGAACACCAGCTTCCTGCCCGAGGAAGTGGCCCGCGAGCATGGCATCCAGCGCAGCCAGGCGATGGCGCTGCTCAACGTCAGCGTGCTCGAGGAGCGCGAGGACGGCACCACCCGCGCCCTCCCCGTCTCCGTGAACGGCACGGTCGGAGGACTCAGCAGCAGCGACGCGCGCACCTCGCTGAGCTTCCGCACCCTGCGCGGCGGCGATGCCCCCTCCCAGGTAGCCGTGTTCCGTATCCAGGACGACGAGGCGATGCGATTCGACCTGGAGGTCCTTCACGACCGCAACGAAGACCCGGCCAGGATCAGCTTCATCCAGCGCTTCTATATCGAACGCTGAGAGGGTCACAGGGGCGGTGCCTCATCACACCGGGCGTCGCCCCAGATCCACCGGCAACGCCGGACCTAGACGGATCGCCACCGGCACTCCGCCCCGGCGCTCCACCTCGCAGCGCTGCGCCAGCACCTCCACGCCGCGTGCCACCACCTCCCGGAGGGTGGCCGCATAGGCCGGGTCCAGGTGGTCGGCCGGGGCGACGTCATCGATGCCCTCATGGGCCACGCAGAACAGCAGTACCGCTCGCCTCCCCTGCTCGGCCAGCGCCGCCAGCACCTCCAGATGCCGGCGCCCCCGCTCGCTCACCGCATCGGGGAAGTAGCCGTGGCCGTCGCTCTCCTTGAGGGTCACCTGCTTGACCTCCACGAAGGCGGCGCCGCGCTCGGCGTCGTCGAGTCGAAAATCGAGGCGGGCCGAGAGGCTGCCCTCGAGAACCACCTTCGCCTCGCGCTTCAGCTCGGCATAGCCGTCGAGGCCGGGCACGCTGCCGGCGCGCAGCGCCTCCTCGACGATACGGTTGGCCCGCCCGGTCTGCACCGAGGCGGCGGCCTGGGTGCCATCGGGCTGGGGCAGTTCGATCAGCTCCCAGGTCCAGGCCAGCTTGCGCGCCGGATTGTCGCTGGGCGAGAGCCACACCCGGCAGCCGGGCACGTTCACGGCCCGCATGGAGCCGGTATTGGGGCAGTGGGCGGTGACCTCACGGCCGTCGTCGAGGCGCACGTCGGCGAGGAAGCGCTTGTAGCGCCGCAGCAGCGTGCCCGGCACCAGCTCGGGATAGTCCATGCGCGCCCCCTATTGCCGGGCCAGGAAGCGTGCGAGGCGCGACACCGCCTCCTCCAGCCGCTCGATCCCGGTGGTAAAGGCGATGCGCACGTGGTGCTCGCCGCCCGCGAGGGCGAAGTCGATCCCCGGCGTGATCGCCACGTTCTCCTCCTCCAGCAGGCGCCGGCAGAAGGCCTGGCTGTCGTCGCTGTAGCGAGAGATATCGAGCCACAGGTAGAAGGCTCCCTGAGGGGGCAGCGAGGGCGCAAGCCCCAGGGGAGCCAGGGCCGCCAGCAGGGCGTCGCGACGGCGCGAAAGCTCACTGCGCCGGGCCTCGAGTATCTCTCGGCACTCGGGCGTGAAGGCCGCCAGGGCGGCATGCTGGGCCGGGGTCGACGCCGCCAGGAAGACGTTCTGGGCCAGCCGGGTGAGCGGCTCCACGGCGGACTCCGGCGCCAGCAGCCAGCCCAGGCGCCATCCGGTCATGCCGAAGTACTTGGAGAAACTGTTGACCACGAAGGCGTCCGGGGTGAGCGAGGCCACCGAAAGCGGCGCGAGATCGTAGCAGAGCCCCTGATAGATCTCGTCCACCAGCAGGTGACCGCCCCTCGCTGCCACCGTCGCGGCCACCGCCGAGAGCCGCTCCGCATCGAGCATATGGCCGGTAGGATTCGAGGGCGTGGCCAGCATCGCCAGGCGAGTGGCATCACGCCAGTGGGCCTCGACCAGGCCGGCATCCAGCTGCCAGCCGCTCGCCGGCCCCACCGGCACGGCATCCACCTCGGCGCCGGCCAGGGCCATGAAATGGCGATTGCAGGGGTAGTTGGGGTCGGCCATCAGCACCCTGTCACCGGGGCCGGCCAGCAGCTGGCTGGCCAGCAGCAGGGCCCCCGAGGCGCCGGGGGTCACCAGGATGCGCCGCGGGTCCACCTCGGCGCCGAAATGCTCGGCATAGTGGGCGGCGATCGCCTCGCGCAGGGCGCCAAGTCCCGCCGCCGGCGTGTAGCGAGTGCAGCCCGCGGCCAGGGCCGCCTGGCCGGCAGACACTACCGGCTCGGGGGTCGGGAAGTCGGGCTCGCCCACTTCGAGGTGGATGACGTCATGGCCGTCCGCCTCGCGGGCCTGGGCGGTTTCCAGCAGGCTCATGACTCGAAAGGGGGCGACCCGGTCGATGCGCGGACTCCACGCCATGGCAAGACTCCTGTGAACGAAAGGGGCACCCGGGAACCAGCTCCCGGGGCGCGGTCAAAGTGTCGTGACACCGCAAGGTGCCATAGTGTAGCGACTTTAGTGGCAAGGCCGCAGCCAGCACGACCAGCGAAGTTGCAAACCCTCGAGTTTTCCGCTAAACAAGCATCCCTTTGGCGTGAGATACCTTGCACCCAGGCAGGTATTGATCAGCAGTCACTCAAGTAACGAGGCAGTCCCATGCCAGTAGCCGACAAGAAAGTGGAAGCGCCCAAGAAGTTCACCCCCTACGAGCCGGCGGAGGGTGAAGAGTACATGAACGAGAAGCAGCTGGAGCACTTCCGTCAGATTCTGCTCGGCTGGAAGCAGGAGCTCATGGAAGAGGTGGACCGCACCGTGCGCCACCTGCAGGAAGAGGCGAACAACTACGCCGATCCGGCCGATCGCGCCACCCAGGAGGAAGGCTTCAGCCTGGAGCTGCGCACTCGGGATCGCGAGCGCAAGCTGCTCAAGAAGATCAACGAGACCCTCGACAACATCGACGAGGACGACTACGGCTTCTGCGAGGCCTGTGGCGTCGAGATCGGCATCCGCCGCCTCGAAGCGCGCCCCACGGCCACCCTGTGCGTCGACTGCAAGACGCTGGCCGAGCTCAAGGAAAAGCAGCTGGGCGGCTGAACCGAGCATGCCGATGGTGCGTCGCGACGGGCACCCCTGGGTGCCCGTTTGCATGTCCGACGGCGGGAGCCGCCCATGAGCCACTATCGCGGCCGCTTCGCCCCGACTCCCTCCGGGCCGCTGCACTTCGGCTCCCTGGTCGCGGCACTGGCAAGCTACCTGGACGCCCGCCGTGCCGGCGGCGAGTGGTGGCTACGCATCGAGGATATCGACCCGCCGCGCTGCCCGCCCGGCGCCGCCGACGAGATCCAGCGCCAGCTGGAGGCCTTCGGCCTGCACTGGGATGGCCCGGTGCGCTGGCAGCACGGCCGCGACGGCGCCTACCAGGCGGCGCTCGACCGCCTGAGCGCACTGGGCCTCGCCTACCCCTGCAGCTGCTCGCGCAAGCAGTGGCGCGAGCACAGCGTCTATCCCGGCTGGTGCCGGGAAGGGGTGCAGGAGCCCGGCCGGCCGGTGGCCTGGCGACTGCGCAGCGACCTGGCAGTGCGTCCGGTGGTCTGGCAGGACCGGCTGTTCGGCGAGCAGCGCTTCGACCCGGCCGACCTCGGCGACGTGGTGCTCAAACGCAAGGATGGCCTCTGGGCCTATCAGCTCGCCGTGGTGGTGGACGACGCCGAACAGGGCATCACCGACGTGGTGCGCGGCGCCGACCTGCTCGACAACACCCCCTGGCAGCGCCAGCTGCAGCATGCCCTGGGCTATCCCGCGCCCCGCTACCTGCACCTGCCGCTGATCATCGGCGAGGGGGGCCAGAAGCTCTCCAAGCAGAACCTGGCACCGGCCCTGCCCATCGACGACAACGCGGTGAGGCCGCTGCTGTACGCCGCCCTGGTGGCACTGGACCAGGCGCCACCCGAGGCGCTGAGCCAGGCGCCGGTAGCCGAGCAGCTGGCCTGGGGCATCGCCCACTGGCAAATCTCCCGCATTCGCCCGGCGCCACACCGCCCGGCTGAGGGCCGTGGCGCCCCGCCCGACTGAGAGGCCCCATGTACGTCTATCGCATCCTGCTGTTCCTGGTGCTTGGCGGCTACCTGCTCTCGCCGCTGATGATGAGCGGCTGGGCCAGCCCCGGGGTGGCCTGGTACCGCCCCTTCATCATCTGGGGGGTGCTGATCGCCCTGACGCTGTGGCTGGAACAGAAGAGGAAGCTCGATGAACGCTAGTCTTCTGATGCCGCGCCGCTCGCCTGGCACCGGTTCCCTGAGCATCATCTGGGGGATGCTGATCGCCCTGACGCTGTGGCTGGAACAGGAGAGGAAGCTCGATGAACGCTAGCCTGGCCGGGATGTTCACCCTGGGTACCGGCTTCCTGCTGGTGCTGTTCCTCTGCGCCCTGGCGGTGGAGCGCGGCATCATCGGCACCCGCATCACCCGCCACCCACTGCTCTACACGCTGGCACTGGGGGTCTACGCCAGCGCCTGGGCCATCTACGGCAGCCTGGAGCTCGCCTCCACCTCCGGCTACGGCTACCTGGCCTACTATCTGGGCGTTGCCGGGGCCTTCCTGCTCGCCCCGGTGCTGCTGGTGCCGATCCAGCGCCTGACCCGCACCCATCAGCTGGCCTCGCTCTCCGACCTGTTCGCCTTCCGCTTTCGCTCCCGCTGGGTGGGCACCCTGATCACCCTGATCAGCCTGCTGGCCGTGCTGCCGCTGCTCGCCCTCCAGGTGCAGACCATGGGCGATGCCATCTTCCTGATGACCGGTGCCGCCTCGCCATCGCTGCTCGCCCTGGCCTTCTGCGCCATGATCGCCCTGTTTGCCATGCTCTTCGGTGCACGAGGAGACGGCGTCGACGGCCACCACGACAGCCTGCTGGCGGTGATCGCCCTCTCCTCGCTGGTCAAGCTGGTCGCCATGCTGGGGCTCGGCGCCTTTGCGCTGTTCGTGGTCTTCGACGGCCCCGCCGACCTGCAGAGCTGGCTGGACGGCCCCGGCCAGGCCTTCCAGACCGAGGTGGTGCAGCCCGACCCCGCCCACTGGCGCACCCTGCTGCTGCTGTTCTTCGCCGCGGCCCTGCTGATGCCGCATATCTTCCATATCACCTTCACCGAGACCCACTCCCGTCACACCCTGCTCCAGGCCAGCTGGGCTCTGCCGCTGTTTCTGCTGCTGATGGCGCTGCCCGTGCCGCTGATCCTCTGGGCGGGCCAGCGGCTCGGCGCTCATGAAATGCTGCCCGCCGCCTATCTGGCCTTCGGGCTATCGGAATCGCTGTGGATTCAGTCGCTGGCCTTCATCGCCGGGCTGGCCGCCACCAGCGCCACCATGGTGCTGATCGCCCTGGCGCTGGCCGGCATGATCCTCAACCATGTGCTGCTGGTGGCTCATCCCCCCGAGGCCCAGCAGGATCTCTACCGCTGGCTGCTGTGGCTGCGCCGCGCCCTGGTCGGCGCCGTGGTGCTGGGCGGCTGGCTCTTCTATCGCACCGTGGGGGTCCATCACGACCTCACCACCCTGGCGCTGGCCGCCTTCGTCGGCATGGCCCAGTGCCTGCCCGGACTGCTGGCCCTGCTCTACTGGCCCGGCGCCAACCGCCGAGGCATGATCACGGGCCTGGTCGCGGGCCTGATCGTGTGGCTGCTCGGCCTCTGGGGACCGCTGCTCACCGGCCTGCCTCCGCTGGTGGTGATCCCTCCCGGACTGGAGGCCCTGGCCGGGGAGCCGGAGTGGTATGTGGTCACCCTGGTCTCACTGGCCAGCAATGCCCTGGTGCTCATTCTGGTCTCCCTGGCCACCCCCACCTCCGAGGGCGAGCGGGCTGCCGCCGAGGCCTGCTCGGTGGATGCGGTGATCCGCCCCAAGCGCCTGCCGCTGGAGGCCGCCAACGGCGAGGAGTTCAAGGCTCACCTGGCCCGCGCCCTGGGCGACGAGGCCGCGCAGCGCGAGGTGGATCGAGCCCTCGACGACCTGGGACTCGGCCCGCTGGACGGCCGCCCCTACGCCCTGCGCCGGCTGCGCGACCGCCTGCAGGCCAATCTCTCCGGCCTGATGGGCCCCTCGGTCGCCCAGGATATCGTCGACCGCTACCTGCCCTATCGCCAGAGCAGCAGCAGTGCCACCGAGGACATCCACTACGTGGAGAGCCGCCTGGAGGCCTACCGCTCGCGCCTCACCGGCCTGGCCCGGGAACTCGACGGCCTGCGCCGCTACCACCGCCGCACCCTGGCGCGCCTGCCGGTGGGGCTGTGCGCCTTCGGCGAGGACGGTGAGCTGCTGATGTGGAACGACGCCCTGGCCACCCTCAGCGGCATCGACGGCGCCAGCGTGATCGGCGCCCGCCGCGACAGCCTGCCGGCGCCCTGGGGCGAGCTGCTCGGACGCATCCTCGCCGAGGCGCACAGCCACCTCTACAAGCAGCCGGTCACCCTCGAGGGTGGGCTTCGCTACCTGAGCCTGCACAAGGCCGAGCTCGCGGGCGATGACAGCGAGCCCGGCGGCATGGTCGTTCTGGTGGAGGACCACAGCGAGATGAAGTGGCTGGAAGAGGAGCTGGTCCACGCCGCCCGCCTGGCCTCGATCGGCCAGCTGGCCGCCGGGGTGGCCCACGAGATCGGCAACCCCATCACCGGCATCTCCTCGCTGGCCCAGAACCTGCGCTACGACACCGAGGATCCCGAGATCCTCGAGACCGCCGGGCAGATACAGCAGCTCACCGACCGGGTCTCGCGGATCGTTTCATCGCTGGTGGGCTTCGCCCACGGAGGGCGCCACCTGAGTGGGCAGACGTTCGCCCCGGTCTCCCTGGACGAGGTGACCGACGAGGCGATCCACTTGATCCATCTCGCCCGCTCGGGAGACGATGTCAGCTTCGAGAACCGCTGCCCCGCAGCGCCCCGCGTCCAGGGCGACGCCCAGCGGCTGCTGCAGGTGATGGTCAACCTGCTCGGCAACGCTCGCGACGCCAGCGCCTCCGGCGACCGTGTCATCGTCGACGCGACCCCCGAGGGGATCGGGCTGAGGCTGACCGTCACCGACGAGGGCCACGGCATCGATGAGCGGATGCGCGACCATCTCTTCGAGCCCTTCACCACCACCAAGCCTCCCGGTCAGGGCACCGGGCTCGGCCTGCCGCTGGTCTACAGCATCGTCGCCGAGCACCACGGCCAGATCGATATCGAGTCACCACCGCCGGGAGCCGAGCGCGGCACCCGCATCAGCCTCTGGCTGCCGCTGAATCCACAGGAGGGTGAGACACCGCGATGAGCCGGATCCTGATAGTAGAAGACGAAGCCATCATTCGCAGCGCCCTGCGCCGCCTGCTGGAACGCCACGACTACCGGGTCGAAGAGGCCGGCTCGGTGGCTGAAGCTCTCGCCCTGGAGCCTCAGCGCTTCGACCTGGTGATCAGCGACCTGCGCCTGCCCGGCGAGCCCGGCACCGAGCTGATCGGCCGCGCCGCCCCGGTGCCGGTACTGATCATGACCAGCTACGCCAGCATGCGCTCGGCGGTGGACGCCCTCAAGCTGGGCGCCGTGGACTACGTGGCCAAGCCCTTCGACCACGACGAGCTGCTGGAGACCGTGGCCCGGGCGCTGCACCTGCAGGCCTCGCGGCGCGCCGAGCCGCCCGATATCACCGAGCCGGGCGGCCAGGCCCAGCCGATGATCGGCAACTGTCCGGCCATGCAGCTGGTCTACTCGCGTATCCGCAAGACCGCTCCTGCCGATGTCACCGTGCTGATTCAGGGAGAGTCGGGCACCGGCAAGGAGCTGGTGGCCCGCGCCCTGCATCAGCAGAGCAAGCGTGCACGGGCGGCGCTGATCAGCGTGAACTGTGCCGCGATCCCCGAGACGCTGATCGAGTCGGAGCTGTTCGGCCACGAAAAGGGCGCCTTCACCGGCGCCAGCGCCGCCCGCACCGGCCTGGTGGAGGCTGCCGACGGCGGCACCCTCTTTCTCGACGAGATCGGCGAGCTGCCGCTGGACGCCCAGGCGCGACTGCTGCGGGTGCTGCAGGAGGGCGAGATCCGCAAGATCGGCTCGGTGGAGACCCGACACGTCGACGTACGCCTTATCGCCGCCACCCACCGCGACCTGCGCGCCCTGTCGAAGACCGGCGAATTCCGCCTCGACCTCTACTATCGTCTCAACGTGATGCAGATCGACCTGCCGCCGCTGCGTGACCGCGAGGATGACGTGCTGCTGATCGCCGACATCCTGCTGGACAAGGCCTGCAGGCGCCACGACCGCGATGGGCTGCGCCTCTCCCGTGCCGCTCGCCGGGAAATTCACGACTACCCCTGGCCCGGCAACGTCCGCGAGCTGGAGAACGCCCTGGAGCGCGGGGTGATTCTCGCCGAGGGCCATCTGATCCATCCGGATGACCTGGGCCTCTCGCCCCCCAGCGGCACGCCCCCCATGCCACGCAAGCCACTCCCCCCTGAGACCGAGGCCGCCAAGACATCCTCTCGCCAGGAAAGTGAGGACGGCGGCGAGGAAGACCTCTCGCTGGAGGACTACTTTCAGCACTTCGTGCTCGAGCATCAGGACCAGATGAGCGAGACGGAGCTGGCCCAGAAGCTCGGTATCAGCCGCAAGTCGCTGTGGGAGCGGCGCCAGCGCCTCGGCATCCCCCGCAAGAAAAGCCCGCGACGCAAGGCCGATTGAGCGGCTGGGCGTCAGCTCGTCGGCGGCCCCGTGCGACCATCGTCTATGCGACCAACGACACGGCGCCCTCTGCCTTGGCCGCGGGCGCTTCCACAGGGGGCCATGCTTCCCACTCTGCGCCATTTGTTACCGTCCCACACAGCCCGCGCCCCACGATGGGGCGCCAGGGGTAACACTTCACCTCCCGTGCCGCAGAGCTCAGCCGCTAGAAAACCATAAGCCATTGATATAAAAAAGATAAAACCAAGATGGCACGCCATCTGCTATATACCTGGACAAGAAAAACAAGTTCCGGAGTCACCGGCTGCACCCAACAACAACAACGCTGCAGCCCAGGGTGACAAGGCCCGCACCGCCAACAACAACAATTCCAGCGGGCCAGTGCTCGACAGGCACGATTAGCCAACAAGAACAACAGATAGCGTGCCCGGCCCCTCGCAAGCCAACAACAACAAGCCCCGCGAGGCACCGGAGACTAAGGACGCGACGCATCAGCACGGCCAACAACAAGCACAATCGCCGTCGAAGATGCACCCCCGGCAACAACACCAACAAGCCGGGGGGAGGCAGATCCGCTGCCGTCGTGGTTGGATTATTGTTTTGAATACGAGGCGGTTACCACCAGGAGCGCCAACAAGGACAACAACACAGCTAGCCTGTTCTTCTCCTTGGTAACTGCGGTGCGTATTCAAGGCGATGTGCCATCACGAAGAAGAACCAGCTGCAAGGATGCGGCAAGATCACTTTAGGGGGAGGCCTGTCGGCCTCCCCCTTTCTATTCCTGACACGCCTCACGGGCACCCGGCACCGGCTCTCTCCGCCTCCATGCTATGCAAGGTCCCGGGGGTCGGCTACACTCGGACCCTTTAACTCCCCTTTTTCCGCACTGCGAGTCGACATCGACGCATGTTCAAAGGATTTACCCGTTTCCTGCAGAGTCCGGGCGAACGCCTGAAGTCCCTCTTTGGAACCGACAGCGCCGCCGCCGGCCTGTCAGAACCGCGCATCATCCCCCGCCAGGAGCACCCGGTGTCGCGGCAGCACTTCAGCGATGCTGCCCTCAAGGTGCTCTATCGCCTGCACAACGCCGGCTTCGAGGCCTACCTGGTGGGCGGCTGCATCCGCGACGCCCTGATCGGCAAGATGCCCAAGGACTTCGACGTGGCCACCAACGCCACCCCGGAAGAGATCAAGGAACTGTTTCGCAACTCGCGAATTATCGGCCGGCGCTTCCGCATCGTGCACGTGCGCTTCGGCCGCGAGGTGATCGAGGTAACCACCTTCCGCGGCAAGCCCGGCGACGATCATGGCGATCATATCGCCCAGCAGTCCGACCAGGGGCTGCTGCTGCGCGACAATGTGTGGGGCAGCATCCAGGAAGACGCCATACGCCGCGACTTCACCATCAATGCCCTCTACTACAGCATTGCCGATTTCTCGATCCACGACTTCGCCAACGGCGTCCGCGATATCGAGTCGCGCATCCTGCGTCTGATCGGCGACCCCGCGACCCGCTATCGCGAGGACCCGGTGCGCATGCTGCGGGCGGTGCGCTTCGCGGGGAAGCTCGATTTTCATCTGGACCCCGCCACCGAGGCGCCGATCCGCGAGCTGGCCCCGCTGCTGCTGCAGATCCCGCCAGCGCGACTCTTCGACGAGATCCTCAAGCTATTCATGGCCGGACACGGCGTCGAGACCTTCCGGCTGCTGCGCGATTACGGGCTCTTCGAGATGCTGTTCCCGGAAGCCGCGGAAGCCATGGACGAACTGTCCTGGGCAGAGCCCCTGGTGGAAGCGGCACTCGCCAGTACCGATCGGCGCATCGCCGAGGAGCGGCCGGTCACGCCGGCCTTCCTCTTCGCGGCTCTGCTCTGGGGCCCGGTGCAGCTGCGCCAGGCCGAGCAGGAGGCCAACGGGCTGCCCCCCATCCCGGCCCTGCAGGCGGCATCTCAGCAGGTGGTCTCCCGCCAGCTGAAGCACATCTCGATCCCCAAGCGCTTCAGCCTGCCGATGCGTGACATCTGGGATCTGCAGCAGCGCCTGCCGCTGCGCCGCGGACGCCGCGTCTACCAGACCCGCGAACACCCCCGCTTCCGTGCCGCCTACGACCTGCTGCTGCTGCGTGAAGCCGCCGGTGAGCTTAATCCGGGCCTCGGCGACTGGTGGACCGCCTTCCAGCAGGCCGACGAGCATGAGCAGCGCCGCCTGCTGGACAAGGTCGGCGCCAACCCCGCCGGCAGCGGCGCACCGCGAAAACGGCGGCGCCGGCGGCGCAAGCCACGTAGCGGCAACGGCAACGGCAACGCATGACGGTTCATCGCGCCTGGATCGGCCTGGGCAGCAACCTGGACGACCCGCAGCGACACGTCGAGCGGGCCATCGAGGAGCTCGACCGGCTGCCGCTCACTCGCCGCCGAGACGCCTCGCGTCTCTATGCCAGCCGGCCGCTCGGCCCCCAGGATCAGCCCGACTTCATCAACGCCGTGGTGCTGCTGGAGACCCGCCTCTCGCCGCTGGCCCTGCTCGATCAGCTGCAGGCCCTGGAGCAGCGCCACCGCCGCGTGCGCGCTCGCCGCTGGGGACCCCGCACCCTGGACCTGGATCTGCTACTGTTCGATGACAGCATCCTGGCCCTGCCGCGCCTGAGCGTGCCACACCCCGAGCTGACACATCGCGCCTTCGTGGTGCTGCCGCTGCTGGAGCTGGCGCCCGAACTGGTGCTGCCGGACGGCTGCCGCCTGGCGACAGCGACCGAGCCACTGACGCAAGATGACCTGACACCGCTGTTACCGCGCACCTGACACGCTGGGAAAAGTGTTACCTATCGACACGCCACTCCGGTTCGGGTAACAATCACGAGTTTATTTCAGACAGGTTACCGGCAGGATGCGCCTTCATCTGGCGCCTCCCCTGCTGCCACAACGATGAGAGCACGCCATGAAAACCGTCACCCTGAGCACGCTGCAGGCCTTCAAGCGCGCCGGTGAGCCATTCAGCTGCCTGACCGCCTATGACGCCTCCTTCGCCAGGGTCGCCAGTGACGCCGGCATCGAGGTGCTGCTGGTCGGCGATTCCTTAGGGATGGTCCTGCAGGGCCACGCCAGCACCCTGCCGGTAACCCTCGAGGAGATCTGCTATCACACGCGCTGCGTGGCCCGCGGCAAGGGGGCGAGCCTGCTGATGGTCGACCTGCCCTTCATGGGCAATGCCAGCACCGAGCGCCTGCTCGAGAACGCCGGTGAGCTGATGCGCGCCGGCGCCGAGCTGGTCAAGGTAGAGGGCGAGGCCTGGATGGCCGACGGCATCCGCGAGCTGACCCGCCGCGGCGTCCCGGTCTGTGCCCACCTCGGCCTCACTCCACAGACGGTCTACCAGCTGGGGGGCTACAAGGTGCAGGGCCGCGAGGCCGAGCGCGCCACCCAGATCCTCGAGGACGCCCGCACCCTGGTCGAGGCCGGCGCTTCGGTCATCCTGCTGGAGTGCGTGCCGGCGAGCCTCGGCCGGGCCATCAGCGAGGCGCTCGACGTGCCGGTAATCGGCATCGGCGCCGGTTCCGACACCGACGGCCAGATCCTGGTGATGCACGACATCCTCGACGTCACCTCCGGCCGCAAGCCGCGCTTCGTCAAGAATTTCATGGCCGAGGCCGACGATATCCAGGGCGCCTTCCAGCGCTACCATGAGGACGTCAAGACCCGACGCTTCCCCGCCGAGGAACACTGCTTCTAGTCCCGGAGCTCAGCAATGCGCACCCTCAGAGAGATCCCCGCCCTGCGCGAGGCGCTGGCGGATGTTCGTCGCCGGGGCGATCGCATCGCCCTGGTCCCCACCATGGGCAATCTGCACGACGGCCATCTGGCGCTGGTCGCCGCGGCCCGAGAGCGCGCCGAGGTGGTGATCGCCACCATCTTCGTCAACCCCATGCAGTTCGGGGCGGGGGAGGACCTCGACGCCTACCCGCGCACTCTCGAAGCGGATCAGGCGGGGCTGGAGGCGGCCGGCTGCGACCTGCTGTTCGCACCCGAGACGGCCACCGTCTACCCTCGCGGCCTAGAGGCCCAGACCCGTGTCGTCGTGCCCGACGTCACCGAGGGGCTATGCGGCGCCTCACGGCCCGGCCACTTCGATGGCGTCTCCACCGTTGTCGCCATGCTCTTCAATCTGGTTCAGCCCGATATCGCCTGCTTCGGCGAGAAGGACTACCAGCAGCTGGCGGTGATCCGCCGCCTGGTGGACGACCTGCACTTCCCCATCGAGGTCGTCGGCGTCCCCATCGTGCGCGCCGAGGACGGCCTGGCGCTCTCCTCACGCAACGGCTACCTGAGCGCCGGCCAGCGCACTGCGGCACCGCGGCTCTACCAGACCCTGTGCGAACTGCGCCAGGCCCTGGAGGCCGGCGAGGCGACCGAACCGACTCTGGCCAGCGGGCACGCACGCCTGCAGCAGGCCGGCTTCACGCCGGACTACCTGGAGCTGCGTGCCACCGATCTGGGGCCCGTGACCCAGACGACCCGCGACGCCGTGCTGCTGGTCGCCGCCCGGCTCGGCACCACCCGCCTGATCGACAACCTGACCCTGACGCTGCCGCGCTGAGGCAGCCAACCCGGAGGAACCCGCTTCCATGTACACCATCATGCTCAAGGCCAAGCTGCACATGGCCCGCGTCACCCATGCCGTTCTCAACTACGAGGGCTCCTGCGCCATCGACGGCGAGCTGCTCGACCTGTCCGGCATCCGTGAGAACGAGCAGATCCAGATCTACAACGTCGAGAATGGCCAGCGCTTCACCACCTACGCCATCCGCGCCGAGGAGGGTTCGAAGGTGATCTCCGTCAACGGCGCCGCCGCCCACCTGGCCGGCCCCGAGGATCGCGTGATCATCTGCAGCTACGCCCACTACAGCAATGCGGAGCTGGAGAACCATCAGCCGGCACTGGTCTACCTCCAGGAAGGCAACGCGGTCAGCCACACCAGCCACGCCATCCCCGTGCAGATGGCCTGAGCCAGCGGGCGGTATCCCGCTCGGATACCGTCCGACCCTTTCGGTCCGCCCACTCCCCCCCGCCTGCCGTCAATTCCCCGCCTGTACCGCCAAGGAAGCATTGCCGCGGCGCACAGGCCTCCCCTATGCTGGGAGTTCCCGGTCATGTCCGGCTGCCGCGACAAGGCCGCAACCTCTGTCACACGATTCAGGAGAACTCCCCCATGCAAGAAGTGGTGATCGTTGCCGCCCGTCGTACCGCCATCGGCACCTTCGGCGGCTCCCTGGCCGGCATCCCTGCCAGCGACCTTGGCGCCCTGGTGATCAAGGATATCCTGTCCAGCACCGGCGTGGCCGGCGACCAGGTCGACGAAGTGCTGCTCGGCCAGGTACTGACCGCCGGCGTCGGCCAGAACCCCGCCCGCCAGGCGGCCATCAAGGCCGGCCTGCCCGATGCCGTCCCGTCCATGACCATCAACAAGGTCTGCGGCTCCGGCCTCAAGGCCCTGCACCTGGCGGCCCAGGCGATCCGCTGCGGCGACGCCGAGCTGATCCTGGCCGGCGGCCAGGAGAACATGTCGGCCTCCCCCCACGTGCTGCCCAACTCGCGCAACGGTCAGCGCATGGGCGACTGGAAGGCCGTGGACACCATGGTTCATGACGGCCTCTGGGACGCCTTCAACAACTACCACATGGGCATCACCGCCGAGAACCTGGCGGAGAAGTACGGCATCACCCGCGAGGAGATGGACGAGTTCGCTGCCGCCTCCCAGCAGAAGGCCGCCGCCGCTATCCAGGACGGCAAGTTCAAGGGTCAGATCGTTCCCGTGGAGATTCCTCAGCGCAAGGGCGATCCGGTGGTATTCGACACCGACGAAGGCCCCCGCTCGGTGACCGCCGAGAAACTCTCCGGCATGCGCCCCGCCTTCAAGAAGGACGGCACCATCACCGCGGGCAATGCCTCCTCCATCAACGACGGTGCCGCCGTGGTGATGCTCTGCTCCGCCGAGAAAGCCAAGGCTCTGGGCCTCGAGCCGCTGGCGCGCATCGCCGCCTACAGCAATGCCGGCGTCGATCCGGCCATCATGGGCATCGGTCCGGCCCCGGCCACCCGCCGCTGCCTGGAAAAGGCCGGCTGGAGCCTTGACGATCTCGACCTGGTCGAGGCCAACGAAGCCTTCGCCGCCCAGGCACTCTCCGTCAACAAGGAGCTGGGCTGGGATGCCAGCAAGATCAACGTCAATGGCGGCGCCATCGCCCTGGGTCACCCCATCGGCGCCTCCGGCTGCCGCGTGCTGGTGACCCTGCTCCACGAGATGATCGCCCGCGACGCCAAGAAGGGGCTGGCGACGCTGTGCATCGGCGGCGGCCAGGGCGTGGCGCTGGCCATCGAACGATAAGCCGCGCGGCGCGCGAGCTGTAAGCTGTAAGCTGTAAGCTGTAAGCTCAATGAAATAAGCCCTTGCGGACGAGTTCCACAAGGGCTTTTCTTTCGCTTGCCGCCCTCCATTGAAAAACCCTCCACGGTTAGACCATGGAGGGTTTTCTTACGGCTTACCGCTTAAGGCCTAAAGCTCGCCGGAGGCGGTCGCTTACAGCTCGGCATCAGCCGCTTCGGCCTCGAATGCCGCCTTCTCTTCCGGGGTGATCTCCTTGATGGTGAGCTTCACCCGGTTGCGGTTGTCGATGTCGAGCACCTTGACGATGGGCTCGTCGCCCTCGTTGAGGAAGTCGCGCACGTCGTTGACCCGCTCCGGCACGATCTGCGAGATGTGCACCAGGCCGTCGGTGCCGGGCATGATGTTGACGAAGGCGCCGAAGTCGGCGATGCGTACCACCTTGCCGCGGTAGAGCTTGCCGATCTCCGCCTCGGCGGTGATCGCAAGCACGGTATCGATGGCCGCCTTGGCCGCCTTCTTGTCCTCGGCGTAGATGCGCACGGTGCCGTCGTCGTCCAGGTCGATGGAGGCGCCGGTATCCTCGCAGATCTTGCGGATGGTAGCGCCGCCCTTGCCGATGACGTCGCGGATCTTGTCCGGAGAGATCTTGATGGTCGCCATGGAAGGGGCGTTCTCCGAGACCTCGGTGCGGCTCTGGGAAATCACCGCGTTCATCTGCTCGAGGATATTGAGGCGCGCCTCCAGGGCCTGCTGCAGCGCCTGCTCCATGATCTCCTCGTTGATGCCCTCGATCTTGATGTCCATCTGCAGGGCGGTCACCCCCTCGGTGGAGCCGGCCACCTTGAAGTCCATGTCACCGAGGTGATCCTCATCGCCGAGGATATCGGTGAGCACCGCGAAGCCGTCGTCATCCTTGACCAGGCCCATGGCGATGCCCGCCACCGGCGCCTTCATCGGTACACCGGCATCCATCAGCGCCAGCGACGTGCCGCACACCGACGCCATGGAGCTGGAGCCGTTGGACTCGGTGATCTCGGAGACCACGCGGATGGTGTAGGGGAAGTCGGCATCGTCGGGCAGCATGGCCTGCACGCCGCGTCGCGCCAGACGGCCGTGACCGATCTCGCGACGCTTGGGGCCACCCATGAAGCCGGTCTCGCCCACGCAATAGGGAGGGAAGTTGTAGTGCAGCAGGAAGCGGTCCTTGCGTTCGCCCTCCAGCGACTCGATCAGCTGGGAGTCGCGCAGGGTGCCCAGGGTGGCAACCACGATCGCCTGGGTCTCGCCCCGGGTGAAGATCGCGGAGCCGTGGGTCTTGGGCAGGCTGCCCACCTCGATGGCCAGCGGCCTCACGGTCTTGTGGTCGCGGCCATCGATGCGCGGCTCGCCTTTGACGACCCGGGAGCGCACCACGCGCTTCTCGAGGCTGGAGAAGGCGCCCTTGACCTCGTCGGCGTCGAACTTGCCCTCTTCCTCACCGGCCAGCTGCTCGACGGCCTCGGCCTTGAGCGCAGAGAGCGCCTCCTGGCGGACCATCTTGTCGGTGATGCGATAGGCCTCACCCACCTTGGCCTCGAAGGCGCCGGCCACGGCGGCCTTGAGCTCGGTGTTCTCGGCCTTCGGCTGCCACTCCCATCTGGGCTTGCCGGCCTCGGCGACCAGCTCGTTGATGGCCTGGATGGCCACCTGCATCTCCATATGGCCATAGAGAACGGCGCCGAGCATCTCGTCCTCGAGCAGCTCCTTGGCCTCGGACTCCACCATCAGCACCGCCTTGTCGGTGCCGGCCACCACCATGTCCAGCTCGGAGTCGGCCAGGTCTTCCACGGTGGGGTTGAGGAAGTACCCCTGCTCTTCGGTGAAGCCGACGCGGGCCGCACCGATCGGGCCGTTGAACGGCACGCCGGAGATAGCCAGGGCCGCCGAGGTGCCCAGCAGCGCCGCGATATCCGGATCATGGTTGCGGTCGGTGGAGAGTACCGTACAGACCACCTGCACCTCGTTCATGAAGCCCTTGGGAAAGAGCGGGCGAATCGGGCGATCGATCAGCCGCGAGGTGAGGGTCTCCTTCTCGGTGGGACGCCCCTCGCGCTTGAAGAAGCCGCCAGGGATCTTGCCGACCGCGTAGGTCTTCTCCTGATAGAACACCCCCAGCGGGAAGAAGGGCTGAGCTGGATTGGCCTCTTTCTTGGCGACCACGGTGCAGAGCACCACGGTGTCGTCCATGGTGACCATCACGGCACCGGTGGCCTGGCGAGCGATACGCCCGGTTTCCAGGGTGACGGTGCTGCGACCGTACTGAAATGTCTTCTTGACCGGATTCACGGCGACTTCCTTCAACGTTACTTTTCTGTGTTTGGGTCGTTTCGACTCGGCGACCATTTTAGGGGTTGACGCGCCCCGCGGCCACCGG
>LFCJ01000408.1_pt1 | contig 26461 bp, 7 predicted proteins | sample 643141 | NCBI WGS metagenome assembly LFCJ01 (sample SAMN03766243, study PRJNA286221) | soda lake metagenome | biome: soda lake; feature: Kulunda steppe; material: water; isolation source: sample B1-Br-g2 brine of Lake Bitter-1 | place: Russia: Kulunda steppe | collected 2010-07
AACAGTAGAAACAGGAGGAGGACCAGGAGCAGGAGGAGCAGCAGAACCAGTAGCAACAACAACAGGAGGAGCAGCACAACATTCAACACTTAAAAGTTTTCATTCGTTACCATACAATCATTCACCATTCCAAGTAAACCAGCAGCAAATAGAACAGCAGCAGCAACAACAGCAACACTTTCAGCAACCAGGAGGACCTACAGTGCCGATAGGAGGACCACACAATAATAATATAAATATGTTTCCACATGGAACGGGACATCATGCTACTCTAACTACTGATCAGATTATTCAACAAGTACAAGAGATGAACCGTCTGACAGAAACGCAAACTGCGCAAACTGCACAAAACAAAAATGAATTTCCTTATATTGACACATACATTCCGTTGAATTTGGAAAAATGCGAAGATTTGACGTGTTGTCCGCCTCCCGGGACTCATTTTAAATCTTCTCTTGAATTCAGAAGAAAACGATTAGATGAAGAAATTTCGTTTGCACGAAAAATGCTCCTGTCTTTCGGATTTATTTTTTTATTTTTAGGGAGCATCATTTTTTATTGTTTGCGCGCCATATTTAAATTGGTCATAGATTTCTTTTCCCAAAAGAGTAAGACACGCGAAAAACAACAAAAACTGCGCGAATCTGCCGGCTCTAAACCCGACGAGTATATCAATCCATTAAACGACAATTTAGAAGACAATTATTCTCGAAGGATCGATGTTGATAATTTGGCCGAAAACAAAAATGATTATGATCGTTTCAATAGATCGATCGAAAAATCCATCCGCCAATATAAGGATTATAACAACAAAATAAGAGATTTCGTCAGCAAAAATAATTTGATTGACAAACATGTAGACATGCCGAGTAAAATTGACGAACGAATTTTATCACGAGATTATGACAATTGGTGAGTGGTTTGTAAAAATAAGATCAAGATATAAAAAGAGAGACAAGCAAAAATGGACAGAAATTTGAGTAAGCAGATTGCAATGCCAGCTTCCAACGTAGATTTCGTGAACAAAGAATTGTCGCCCAAATTTCGTGGTGGTATAACTACGGTCATTACCGGGTTTATTATTGGAGTTTTAAATTATTTAGGTGTGTCTATGGGTTTGGAAGAAACCACGAGTTCTATATTATCTATCTATGTCATCGGAAACATATTAGCGTACAGTGCTGATATTTTATTTGCCAAAGATACCTTTCCTTTAAAAGGAACGCAGAAAATGACCAAAATTTCTTACTCAGAGCTTGGCTTTCGTTTGAAATGGTTATTTCGATCCTTTATATCATCATATTTTTTTCGTTTTTTTATAACAATAATTATTGATACATTAATAGGCATTACCATTTTAAAGACCCTCATAGATTTCTTTGACTCACATGACATTCAATTTTGGATGAGAGACTCTTTTCTTGCGAGTTTTGTCGCTATATTCACTTTCTTACTATACAACAATTCACTGCGATTTGATTGGGCCTACGCTGATGTACACAACCCTGTTATTGACATGATCGTTCTTATGTGGTGTTCTCTCGCGATTATGATTTTTGCTTTAGTTTATAAGAAAAAAAACAGCAATAAAGAGAAAGAAAAAGAGAAAGATAATGAAAAATTGTCAGTGTACGAACTATAAAATATTTTATAAGAATAAATGAACATGAAACATCCTGAAAAGTTAAAATTAGATGAACAGTTGATATCTATGACAGGTGGTGGTTATTTTTTTCCAACCGATGAAGAAAAAATAGAAAAACAAATTCAAAAGTTAGAAAAAGAAAAAACGGATACCGAACGATCTATCATATTTAATAATAAAATCACAGATTTGGAGGCTTTAAAAATGCCTAAAGAAGAAAGAATAAGTGAAATAGATAAAGAAATAAAACAAGAAGAAGACAGATTAACTCAGTATGAAAAACAATTAGGAAACAAAAATATTTTAGCAAAATTGGTAGATCAAGTAAAATTCACAGAACCACAAACCATTGATAATCCACAAATGATCAAAATTATGAAAGATGAAATATCAAAGATGAAAACAAACCTGTTGCATTTGAATAGAGAAAAACTTCAGCTCAAAACAGAAATTGCAACGCTTGACAATCAAATAAATTTGTTTCAAAAGGCTTTGACTGATCTTAAGGGTGGAATCAATATAAGAAGATTTTATTTTAAGAAAAAAGCGGTACCAAAAGCGTTACAAGCAATTCAAGATGAAAAACTAGAGAGGATACGTTCTTATAATGAATATCAAAATGCAACAAATTCTTTTGAGGAAACGACATCAAAAAATCAATTTGAAAAACTCGAAAGACGGCTGAAAGAAAATATGTTTGATACAGAAAAAAAACAAAAGTTGTTGAATGAATATCTTGAATCTCCTCAGCAAGATTGTACAAAAATTATTTCTGTTCCTAATGGAATAGGAACATGTTGGTTTAATGCGCTTTTAGTCATTTTGTTTTACTCTCAGTCAATGCGCAATATGATGATAGCAAAAGCAAAGAAATGGAATGTCTCTCCGAATGATACTTCCATAGCTGCCAAAGCAAAAAACAGGTTTTTTGAAATAATTCTTGATATCCTATTTTCGATGCATCATACCGACATCGAATCCACAAAAAAAGATGTCAAACAAAAATATTCAGAAATAAGTCCGGATAATATTTCTGACTTGCTTTATAAAATCGATCCCGTAAAGTTTCCTTTAAATGAGGCAGAACATCAAGCACACAAGCATAATTCATCTTTTTTTATAGAAAAAATATTAATGCTTTTAGGTGTTACCTATATGACTCTTATTTCAGTACCTAACCAGGGAAGAAGAGGACATACTCTCTATATTAAGCCATATGTAATCATAAACCAATTTGACATGAGCTATTATTCTCCTAAACAGTTGATGATCTATAATGATGTTTTATTAAATGGTGTCGATCTTGTCATTATCGATAATATGATGTATTTTGATTCTATGTTTATGAAGAAAAATATTGGAATAAGTGAAGGTCTTGTATTATCAAATGGTGTTCGTTCTTATAATGTTGATTTACAACAGAATTTAATAGACATGGGAAATCATGAATATGTAAAGGATGCCGCGTTTTTTATAAATCATGATAAAGAACCCAAATGCACAGAACTTCACGAGATGGCCGGTATTACTTGCGATAATAAAAGTTACATGTATAATGGATGGATCAAAGAGAAAACAGGTGTGAGAATTGGAGAAGAAAATTTATTGTCCCGTAACGTCTATCCCTGTGAAATTCAAAAGTTTAATTGGAAATCAAATTTTGATAAAGATTTTTGCATAGATCGTAATAAATGCAATATTTTTGTACCTGGTGTTCGCATGCCTCAAAATAATCAAAAATGTTTTGATATCAAAGGTGGTACGCGTTTACTTTTTTTTGTAAATAGTAAATATGCGCTTGATTATGTGGATGAGGATGAAGATACAAACAATATCGCTAATGTCATAAATTCATCCTCTAAGAAAAGACAGGAAATGAGAAGGGAAGATAGTATTTATAAAAACGTAAAGCGCAGGCTATCTGGTAAAACTTTAGATTCTGCAAATGACATCGGCTATTCTTTTCGGGTTGATGCCATCAAAAAAATTAATTATACGGATACTGTTTTGAGTTGCATTCGACAAGTCTCGAATTGGAGTAAACTCGATGCAAAATATAAATTTGACGATAAACGGTTTGATCCTAAGGCATTGATAAAAGATCTGCCCACGGTGTCTCCTAAAATGAAATTGCTTTTGGATACGATAGAGAGACTGGACAATGAAGATTTAAGAAAACATAATCACACTTTTAAGCATTTTATTTTTTCGGGAGTCCGTCAAGGATATGGTGCAAAAATCGTTGCATCCGCTTTGATAGCTTCCGGAAAAGAACTCGTTTACAATGAGAAGTTAAAAATGAAAGACGGTAGAGGTAATAGCGGTGCAGATAGATTTGCTTTATTGACAGGATCAACGGTTTATGGAGATAATATTTCGATCAATTTGCGAAATCAGATATTAAAAACGCATAACGAACGGCCGGGAAATGTCCATGGTCAGAAAATGAGATTCATAGTATTAGATTCAGATTTCAAAGAAGGGATAGATTTATGGGATGTGCGTTATGTGCATATTTTTGAACCTCAAACAAATAAAGCGGACAAGGATCAAATCATCGGAAGAGCAACGCGTTTTTGTGGACAAGCAGGCTTAACTTTTAATACAAAATATGGTTGGCCTCTTTACGTCAAAATATATGATACGGCCATACCTGGAATGATGATGGACTCCTTAGATGCGAACACTTTACACGAACTTTACTTTAAAAACAGTAAAATCGATTTTAAGTTACAAAACTTCAATGATGATATTTTGAAATATACTATCATGGGGTCGGTTGATTATCCTTTGAATCACAAATTACACACACATTTCAAAAAAGAACAAGATAAAGAAAATGTCTTCCCTGAAGATGGTATGAAATACTTTTCTTTTCTAAGTCAAAAAGGTGGTAAATCCGGAGAATTAATAAATGATGATGAAATTGTTATAAATTGTAAGGGGGAATGTTCTCATACGCATTTAACCAATGACGTTCCAGTAAGTAATGCCCACATACTTCTTGCATTTTTGGCTAAAGATAACATAGAAATAAATGAGAGGCTTAAACAAAAAGTGAGTGGAAAATCAAAAACCGAAAAGAAAGAGGAATATAGAAAGTATTTTTGTAAAATAATGAAAGATAACAATGATTTTTGTGGTATGGTAAAAGAATCTTTTAAAAATGTGGATAAATTCTATAAAAACAACAAATTAAATATTGATAAAAATTTTGCAAAACAAACCCAAATGATTCAATCCCTTTCTTCAAAATGGACAAGTTTAGATATGGTATTAGAAGAAGCTAGGAGTAGATCAGAACTTATAAAACAAAGAATTTCTCAATCTGTTGGCGTCACCCATAAAAAAGAAAATAGTAAAGGAAGAGAAAAGAATCAACGATGGGATAATGTTAAGAAAAGAGAGGTCGACGCTATAGAACGGGAAAGAAGACGGGTGAAGTACGTCCAATCTCTGCCCTTCGAATTGACTAAACCTTTTTCACAATACAAAAGTCCTCATCGATTTATAAATGTGAGAAACTTTGTGGTTGACAACTTTTCAAAATTTAAATGGACCGATTTAGAACTCAAAAATATTTGTGTCAATGAACCTGAAGAAAAGAATAGTTCACAAATGACACAAGAAGAGCGCGCTCTAGAGAAACTTCGACTTGAAGATGAGGAATTGTATAGACGTGTCACAGACAGAAGGATTCTCAAATTCACACCTACCCAAGATTTTATCCGTCACTATTTTCATCCCGACATGGATTTGAAAGGGATGTTGATTTATCATACTGTCGGTACAGGAAAATGTCATGCTTATAATACGCCTATAATGATGGCCTCCGGAGAAATAAAAATGGTGCAAAACATAGAAGTAGGCGAGGAAATCATGGGTGACGATTTTACTCCACGGATTGTTTACTCGCTAGCACAAGGCACGGATGAAATGTATGAAATTCAACAAGAAAACGCCATGAATTATACCGTCAATCAAGAACACATCATGTGTCTCAAAATACATGATGAATCCGTGAGGCCATTATTATCATCTTTTGTAAAAGAGGATGGAGTCATTGAAATAGAAGTCAAAGATCTATTGGCTATGCCAAAACGCGTTTTAGAAGGTGTCACAGGATACAAAGCAGTGTCAGCTGTGTCGACAGACGGATTGGTCGATGGATCCAGAGAAATTTATCATATTTCGACACCTTTTAAGATTATTCCGAAAGGAAGAGGAACTTATTATGGTTTTACTTTGAATAAGAATAGACGCTACTTATTGGGAGATCAGACCGTGACGCATAATACATGTTCGGCGATTGCCACAATAACTACAAATTTTGAGCCGCGTGGGTACACGATTCTTTGGGTGACACGATCTTCTTTGAAAGCAGACATTTGGAAAAACTTATTTACGGATATCTGTCATGAGAAAATAAGACAGGAAATAAAAGAAGGGACTTTAGATGAATTACCCGAAGGAAGTAATTACGAAGAAACTGTGGCTAAACGCAAAAAAAAGTTATTGTCGGAGTCTTGGTCGATCGAACCTATTTCATATAAACAATTCAGTAATTTGTTGTCGGGACAGAATAAATATCAAGATATATTGGTTAAGAAAAATGGCAAAACCGACCCTCTTCGCAAAACATTAATTGTTATAGATGAAGCCCATAAACTCTATGGAGAAAGCGTAGAGATGAGAGCCGCGGAAATTCCTGATATGGACGTGATGTATAAACACATCATGAAATCTTATGAAATTTCTAAAAAAGATTCTGTTCGTCTTCTGCTCATGACCGGCACTCCATTCACACAAAACGCCATGGAACTCATCAAATTGATCAATTTGTTAAAACCTGAAAGGGAGGCTTTTCCTTCTGAGTATAGCTTATTTTCTGATGCTTATCTTGACAAGACCGGAAGATTTTATCCGGAAACCATACGTAAATTTTTAAATAAGATTGCCGGACATGTGAGTTATTTGAACAGAGAGCCTGATGCACGTGCTTTTGCCCAACCTCAAATCGAAAATGTGACGGCCGATATGAGTCTTGCCAAGATCAGAGAGACTATTGGAGTGGGTCAAGGATCCATCGAAAGTTTGATGGTCACAGATGAATACTTCAAAGCGCAAATCAGTAAAAGAAAAAAAGAAATTGCCCAATTAGATGATCAGATGAATATGCTGAATCCTTTTGTTCCAGAACAAAAACTTCAAATGGAAAAATTAGAATTGATGATGCAATCTCTCCGTGAAAAATTCAAAAGAGAAAATCAACAATATTTGCAGAATAAAAGAACGATCGAGAACTTGAAAGAAAACATCAAAAAACTAAAGAAAGAAGAAGATTTTAGTCAAGAAAATATTCTTTTCTCGAGATGTTTCGGAAAAGATAAAGGAAAAACGAGTGATGCAAATGTAGATGAATAATCAATCAGACAAGTCAGATAAATTAGATCCAACGAAACTTCCCCATGAAGTCAAACGAATTACATTCAAGTTATTAAAAACTCTCACATTTCCTTCAGAGTCCTTTATTCGCACACGTCTTTCTAAATCATAAACATCATCAAAATGTTCACTATTGCCAAATCCGAGAGTGATTCCACCATTTTGTAAAACAGTAATATCTAAATTGTTAAATTGTGTCGTGTATTTTTGCTTTGTAAAGTCATTCTGATTCTGATTTTTATCGTGACTCAAACTCATGCTTTGTAATGTGACAACCCATTTTATTTTTCCTTTAGTGCTGTAATGTGCAACAACAGCACAACTGTCTTCTATTTGCTTATCTGAAAAACCGACTTCACTTTCTTGGATAAAAGTTTTAAATCTTTGTTCCGTCACTAAATGAGTCGCATCAAACCCAATAGATTCATCCATATTAAAAAGAATGACTTCCGCATTTCCTTTTTGAGCATGCGGCAAAGGAAGGAAAGCGGCAATAAATCCATCAAAGTCTGGATGAGATGATGTGAACATCTTTGATTTCACGCATGTCGCAAAACTCATCCATTGTGCATATCCAATGCTATTATACTTTATCAATGCTTGATAATTGTCCCAAGATTTTAATGGCAAGGTGTTCCCCATTCCCACAATCGGATTCTTACGAATACCCACAATATTTACGCTATTATAAGCCAATATAAACTCTGGAATTTCTAAATAAAGACCCACTACAGTGTCCTGATTAGAAAGTGTTCTCAATGCAGATAATGATTGTTTAGCTAAAGAAGCTATAGTACTCGTCCATTGACACGCACCGTTTTCTGTGAAAAAAGCTAAAAACACGTTCACTGCATCAAAGTCTTGGGCAAGACGCAAAAATTCATGCGTCAATGATGATGTATCTTTAAACCGAGAAACACTGGAAGGATGACGTATACCACCAATCACAACATTTCTCAAAGGTGTCACACTCATTTTTTTGACTATTTCACAAAATGGAATAGACCATAATAATTCTCCATTTTCATCTATTTTAATAATGTCCGATCGCGTGGGTTTGTCTATATTCAAGGTTTCTTTATCTAGTTTCGGAACCGTTTTAGAGAATAAACATTCATTTTCCTCATTATAAGATTCAAAATAGACATCCTTTTGTTTTCCTATGATTCTTTGTATAAGAGCAAGAGATTCTTTGTTTTGTCTTGTTTCAAAAAAGGGAAAACATCTGACGTCTTTTATATTTGCATTTCTTATCAATCTGAACCACGAAGGATAAAACACATCTTCATTATTATGATGTGCAAATACACTCATCTCAATTTGTTCAGACCCTTCGGTTTCATTTAAGAAAGGAAGAGGAATAACACGCTCGATCCCTTGACTATCCGTTATCAAAACCTGAATTAAACTGCCATTTTCATCCTGTTTGACATCAATGCACCAGCTGATAAAACCCTCATTGACTGCATCAATAACAACATCAATGTTTCTCTTAAAAGAATTCAACCTTTCGCGCAAACTCAATAGATGCAAAGGATGTCCTGTTTTACTGTTTTGCAATAATATAAAGGACATGAGAAGATCCGAGTCGATATTGATCTCATTTGAAAAGTCTATCACAAAATTGCGTGAAATAGAATCTGACAATCTTTGATACAATGTGATAAAAGATTCAGGATGCACATCTATTATTTTTTGGACATAAAGAGATGAATTGTTTAATGTGTAATCCCATGTTATTTGTGGTTCACGTGCCGGAATTCCATCTACAATTGAAACGGAAACCACTTTAGCTGTAATAATATCTTGACCCAATATGCTATATTGTATGGTGTTAATAGCATAGCCACCTCTATTATCAGGACTTTCTGTAGTTCTCTTGAAGAGCTGATCTCCATCATCGTCAAATTGAAAATGAGGTATAAAGCGAATGTTTCTTCCATAAATGCTCCTTTCCACAAAAGTAATTTTGCCTACCAATCCTATCATATCTTGTGTGATATTTTGAGGTTTCAAATTGATTTCCACTCCTTCCATACCATTGTCTAATTGAACGATCGCATTAGGGAATTTAGACACCTCTAAAATACATTTTCCACCAGAAAGACCGACGCGATGAGATTTGCGCGCAAATATTTTTGTACCGGTGCGTGTATTCAAAAATGCGACATTGGTCATATCGATACGATCCCCTAAACTTAGACTTTTTTTGTAAGGTCCGAGACCGATGCGCGAACCGAAATAAGCTCCTTTGACTACGACATTCTCGTTGAAAAAAGGGGTAGTGTTTACATTCAACGAGCCGTTCAGTTGTGCATTCCAGACCTCTAGATTATGGGCCGTATTTTCTTGACCATTTATTGTTACTTTACCGCTAAATGTGGAAGCATCTCCGAACTCTGTCTTTTTTAAAAAGGAAACATCATTACACATTGTACATTTATCTGTTAATACAGAGGGACCATCATTGATTAAACCCTTATTTATTTTCATAGATTCGGTTTGAATATGAAACGATTCAATATCTCGAGCATGCAAAACATTGTTAGACAATTTTTCTATACCTACATTGCTCATGTATGCATTTTGAATATGAGCAGCATCCGCAAACAAATTGGAACTATAACATTCTTTACAAGAAATAGTGTTATTGCTTTGATGTTCACTCACTAAATTTAGTGTCTCTAACTTATCAAAATATCCAACTTCGGATGTCAGTTCATGGTTTTGTATATGTTGAACCTGCAATTGATTGATATTGGCATTTGATGCCGAAACATGACGTGTAAATTGTGTTTTACCGATCAAATTTTGAAACTCCAGCTGATTTGTACACACGAGAGTATCTACGGTTCCGTGTAATATTTTTGTGTCGGTGAACTCCCCAAAATGAGACACAATATGATTAACATTGACATCTTGGAATGTAGATTTTTCTACGAAGAGATTACTCGTATGGAGAGTATGTGTGGTTTGTTTTTGGAAAAACGCATCTTCATTACTCGAACTCAGGGTTCTCAGATATCCGACACGAATTTCATCATGTACTGAATTGTTTGCGCGTAAGAAAGGAGTTATCATTTCATGAGCTTCTAATCTTTCAGCATCCATATTTTTAGAGTTTAAGATGTCCACGGTCAAAGAACTTATTTCACCTGTTTGTACTAATAGTTCATCACTTACGAGTTTATTTGCGAAAGCATTTTTTACATTTTGATGATCTATTTCAGCGTCTACAACAAACATCTTTTGGTTACTCATGGTGTGTGCCGTTATGAAAGGTGCGTCTATATGAGCAATATTCAAACTATCTTCTACATTCAGTTCTTGAACTCTAATATTGGAAAAAGCAGAATCTGCGACCTTCATCTCTTGTGCATATAAAACCGATCCGAAAAGGTGATGAGAATCTCCAGCATGATATGTACTGCTCTTGAATAGAACATCCGCTTCCTTTTCTGTTTCTAACTTTCCACGGATAACCATTTGACCGGTCGAATTCATTGTTCCCTCAAAAATTTGTGTTCCTTTGAAAGCACTTTCTACTTGGATCTCGATGTTGGAGCTTAATATTGTGTGAATCTTTGCCGGTTGTAAAACATAAAAGTTTGGAGTGTCGATACATAATTCACCTTTTACTTTGACATCACTGGTAGGTAAAAAGGTCACATTGTCTTCAAACAATGCAGATTGACGACAGGTAAAATGAGTTGCATATGCATTTAAAATGTCAGTTTGATTTCCATTTAATTTTGCATCATTATGAAAAGTGACGACTTCATGATGTTGTGTAGGTGCAAAGGTCAACAATGGACTATAAAAAGATGTCTTCATATAATATTCACTTTCGGATTCGTCTAATCCGTCTAAAGACCCAAATACTACATCTCCTCTAAAATAACATTCGCCTTCTACATCTAAAACACTTTTTGGATGTGACTTAAATTGCGTCCCTGACTGTAATGTAAAACGATCTTCGATAGACACATTACTTTTGAAAAAAGTTTCTGTTTCAAACCGACAATCTCCGCGAATTGTAAATTTAGAATCCGTCGATGTTTCAAAAGCATTCATCACTTTGCAGGAACCTTTCAGGATAATATCATTATGAGCAATCAATCTGTGATCAAACACAGTTTCTTCAGCAAATAAGACCGGCTTTATAAACTCGACATCGTTGCAAAATGTGGGTGATTTATGGAAATAAAAAGGTGCATGAACGTGATTAATATTATTAGAAAATGTTGTTTCTCCCTCACGGTATAATACAGATGCATTGGAGAAAGTGCATGTTCCTTCTAAAACAGTCGTGTCATTAAACTTTGTTAGACCATTGAAATCGACCGGCAAATCAAAATGAACAGAACCGTGAGCAAACCTGACTGCTTCTCCAGTGATGTAGGATCCGGTATCAAAATGCACTTGATTTTTAAAGATTGTATTAAATAAACGACAATCAGATCCATTTAGATGATGGATGGTAGCATCATCCAAAAACAGCTCTTGTTCAAAATATACGTTAGAGTGAAAAAAGACATCATTCTCTAGATTGACTGTATCGATGAAATCAACAGGTTTTTTAAATAATGCCGTATTATTGAATGTCGAGGTGTCTTCATAAAGCGTTTTACCGGAAAAGCGGACTTGATTTTCAAAAAAACTGTTATTCTTAAAAAACACAGAATAATGAAAGGTCGCAGGACCATGAGAAATAAAAGATTCATTGACATCTAAATCTTTTATTTGAACATTTGAGTGAAATTTTGCCAAAGCGTTTACATTTAGAAGAGCATCAATATTAACTTTTTTGGAAAAACTCACATCCTCTAAGAAGTCAACTCTGTTTTGGAACAAAGAAGGTCCAATCACATTTATTTCATTCGCATTAAGAGTGTCATCTATGCGCACATTTGAACCGAAATATACTTTATTTTCAAAAAATGCTGACCCATGTATATCAACATCATCAAAATCTATTTTATCATGAAAGGCAACTTGATTTGAAAATGTAGCCGGACCTAAAAAAATGCAAGAACTATAGGGTGATGTGATTAACGCAGCATCATCTTTGACATTTATTTTTTTATAAAGATTGACTTCTCCATTAAATTCTGAAGTGCTGTTAAACACACTCAATCCACTTTCACTAAACTCTGTCATACCTTCCAAAACAACATTGCTTCTAAAATCTACCACGGCTTCAAAACAAACATCATCATAAAGAAGAACTTTGTTTTTGAATTCTGTATTTCCTTTAACTTCAAGGAACGCATTGTTATCTATTAATACTTTTGTCTCAAATTTAGCTTCTTCTAAAAATATGACATTACTTCTGAATGCAGTTACATTATCAAAGAAGGTTTTGCCTTTGTGATAGATTTTTGAATCCTCTGAAAAATATACGTCTTCGTGTGCTTGAAATCCATGATTAAAAGAAATGTTGGAAGTCATAAATTTTACATCGGCATTTTCATCAAAAGTTAGGGAACTTGATATTGTCGTTGCTCCATTTACATTTATTTGATTTTGATATATAACGGGGGCATAAAATACAGTTAAAGAATTAAAAACATTAGATGACAAAAAAGAATGATCATCTTCAGCTCCAAAATATGTCGAACCATGAAATGTTGCAGAATCCGTGACATCAAGTTTTTTAATCTCTGCAAAATAAATTTTGACATTACTGAAGTCAGCTAAGCCAAAAAAAGATGAAGGTGCATAGAAGTAGGACTGATTACTAAATATAGAGTTCCCTGTGAACAAGGCATTATTTTGACTGATGAAAGGTTCGGTAAAAGTAATGGGAGTGTGAAAGGTTGGAGGTACATAAAAATCAACTTGAGTATCTTCGGAGCCTAATTCACCATACTCTACTCTGCTTCCCGCGACATACTTTGTTTTTCCTTTATTTAAAGTAATCGAGTCTTCAGAACACTCAAGAATGCCCTTAATGTGCAGCGTATTATCATTTTTTACAAATACGTCATTATGAAATGTGGTAATGTTACTAAAGTGTGATTGACCGGAGACAATCATGTCACCTTCTACGTTCAGATAAGACTGAACATACATAGGAGACTGGAAAAACACGTTACTCAGAAAAGAAGTCTCATCATTAAAAGAAGATTTTTCTAAGACTTGAATGGGTTCTTTAAAAACGACATTTGAATTGAAGGAAACATCTTGGTTTAATGAAACGGGTTGAGTAAATTGAATGTTTTGTTTAACGATGATCTCATTTTCGAAAACGGTCTCTGTGTAAAATCGTGTTTCATTAGATCCAATAAATTCTGCGTTTTCTAGAATCACATTTTGTGTGAGTAAATTATTAATTGTATTAGATTCACTTACCATAGTCACATAACCTTCAAACACTGCATTGGAAAAAGTTGCATCGTTTTCTATTATTAGGGTTTGGACTACAGGGTTTTTATTTAGCTCTTCAACATATGCTTTGATCGCGCGCTCAGTTATTAAACCTTCAAAAGCCGGATTTAATGTCGAAGAGGATCTTGTTCGGCTGTCATCGGATGTAATGTAATATACATCTTGATCGACGAATCTAAGAAACCCCGATTGTTTATCAAACGGGAAATTCAACAAGAGTCTATTTTGGACCGTAAAAATATTAGTTATGGATTGTTCATCTTTGCTTTCACCCTGATTGACAAGAATTTCTAATAAATCTCTTTTGCTCCCGATAATGTTGGGATCCTTTGTTTTTCTTTCTTTGTAGTTGAGAAAGGCTTGATCATCAGATAAACCGTTTTGTGATGGATATAATAGTCTATATAATGAAGGATTGAAGTCTACGTCGCTAACTACGAAGGTTTGAGGTGGCTGATTATTTTTTACTAAATAACGCAAATAATTGATGCGTCCTAATCTATCTTTGTCCGGTATTTGAATACCAATAACTTCAAAAGCTTCACCAATATTTTGAAAAGCATCTAATGAATGTGAAATTTCAAATGTTTCATGATCTATTATATCAACTACATTGGCAAAAAAAGATGAGGAAGTGAGAGGACGGAAAATCTGTACATTATCACCTTTTTGTAAATTATTTGCATTAATAGTAAATTCCTCCCCGCTTTGGATATTAAAGCGTAAAGTGTTGGTTTGGGTTAAAGAAGCAGTTTTATTAATTGTGACTAAATACTCGCTCCCACTCACTATTTCTTCTTCTGTAAAGCCGTCCATATGCAATGTTTCTCTGATGGCCCCGGACAATGCACTGATGTTTATTTTATCTTTATTAACAATGATAAATGTTGAAGACTCAAAGCGAGAAGGTAAATTAGTGAGAGACCACAGCCATTGATCAACGTCGTTTTGAAATGCCGGATCATCTTTTTTGTTATTATAAAATTCCACGGCAGATTCTACAGTCTTCAGGTTTTCACGCACCCGGATTTCGGGCTGTAAGTACAAAAACAATGCGGCATTGAATGGTTCACCCTCATTATATATTGACCCACTCATAGTTCTTACAATTACTTTATTCTTTAGCAGAAAAAAACGATATAAGAAAATGCATTTATTTCATTATCAAAAATTCTGATCATCAAATAAAAGAATGTTGAATAATCTTGCGTCTATTTGTGTATCATTGCGCTACTACTTGGGAATGACATTAGGACTTCCTATAAGCTTGTATCATACATGGTTTGAAAACGTCAGAGGAATGGAGACCACAAACATGTCTGAAAGGGAAGACATATGTGAAAAAAATGAATATCCTGATTATGATTTTCAGTTTGAAAGATCGAACCCGGCGACTTACACGGATATCTTTACACTTAAAGATTTGTATATTCCGATGGTTTATTTGATCATTATACTGACCTTTACTTATTTTCGACCGCGTTTTCTTTTCAGAGAATCCTTCAAATCTGAAAAATTTATATTTTATGATATTTGTAAAACAACTCAGAATCCTTATTGTCCTCATGTAAAATATATATCTTTGTTAGACAATGACTGCCCCCACCTACATATGACCACAAACAATATTTATCCAATTCTTGAAGAATTAGATGATTCTTCGTCTGATAAAGAGACAGTAGTCATTAATTCAGATAGCTATTGTCCTATTGATGAATTAAAAACATTTATAAGAAATACTCTGGATAATTCCAATAAAGTTTATTTTATCACATATGAAAATGTTGGTCATGATCATAAAACGTTTTTCTTTACATTTGCGGATGTTTTAGAGCCTTATAAAGACAAAATAGAATTTGTAGATCTTCGTCACATCTATTTTGCATGTAGCGGAAATCTTTTTGCTAAAGATAAACATGTCTTTTCAACTTTACATCATTGTAGGAAAACGTTTCAAAGAGTGAAAGTATACAGGAAACTAGCTCATAAGTTTTTGAAAAATGCATATGAATTCATTATTCAAAAAGCAGAAATAGAATCAAACCCTAAAAATGCAAAAAAGATTGAAAAAATAGAAAAAATCAATCCACTTGAATTAATTAAATGTATTCACTAAATTTTCTTATTTAGTTTTCTTATCATTCTAATTTTTTTATTATTTTTGATCGAGCGTTTATTCAACTTCTTAAATCGATTAAATTTTTCATTTAATTCTTTTATACCTTGGAGGAGAATACTGACAAGTCCGTTATAAGAGACACCGAGTTTATTGTCATTATTTAAAACAAGGTGTGGATACAGCTCTGCAATCTCTTGAGCCATGACTCCATATTGAGATCTGTTACGGGTACGGGTAGACGGATGTGTCATTTCAAATTCATAGGCATTTATTTTTTGAATTTGTTTGAGGACGTTTTTCAGAGGAACAATGTTTTTTTTGTGTGTGCGGTCAGAGAGCGAAATGATATCACTATAAACGGTCAAGACATCGTCCATCACCACGGGACCCTTAAAATGTGCGGATTCTCCTACATTCAATTTACGCATATCACATTCAGAATTATTTAAAACAAAAGAGTCGTTTAAGGTGCGAAGCGTTCCTGCTATATCTATATCTGTCGCTCGAATGAGATTTTCCGAGACAATGTGTTTTTCTACTTTGATGTCTTTTTCAAAATGAGCGTTTCCATAAGTGACCATTTTATTTTGCACAGTCAAGTCATTATGCACGGAAATATTTTCAGATTCTAAATCATTGTGAACATGTAAATCTTTTCCGCATATGATATTTTTGAATGCATTAATTGTACCTAAAACATCTATTTCTTTTTTAAAAGACACATCTTCATGAAAAGTGGAATGACTATACACATCCAAAAGCCCTTGGACATCAACTTGCTCTTTTATGTGTAACTCGCCTTTAATATGGACATTGCTATCAAACAGAATAGGACCGGTAATATGCATATCGCCATCGACATCAACAGTATATTTTGGAAAATCTATGTTTACATGAATACTTCCTCCGACAAAGACGCCGTCATCATGTATAAATAATATAGCTTCGCCCACTTTGCTTCCATCAGACATAATCATTCCGTCGTTTTCTTTATAAAAAACAAAACGATCACTACTGAATCCATCAGAGTTTGCGTGTATAGTTCCTGTCGCGGTAATGTCTCCATAGGCATGAATATTGTGACCGCAGATGATATTTGAATCTACATCCAGGTTTCCTTTACACACAATATTTTCTTTGACAAAAAGATCAAGCATATTAGATTGTGTTCCATTAATCACAACATTATTGTACAAATAAGTCTCTTTGAAAGAATATAAAGCATCTCTTGCAAGAACGCGTGATCCATCCACATTTTCCGCGGCAAAAACATTTTTCTGTGAGAAAATACTCAAATCCGTCTTTAAGTCTTTATGTATACGGACTCCTTCTCGAACCTCTAACCCATTTTTGATTTGTAATGCGCCTTCTATTTTCATCGGTGTATTTTTATCGTTTTTGATTTCAACAAGACCATCTAAACATGTATGATCATTCACAGACAAACATTTGGCAGATAAATGGGAATCCGCTTTCACATTATGACCTGTTATAGTATTGTCACAATGTATGGCGTTTGAAGATAATAGTCGACCAAACAAAATGAGATCATTAGAAAGAGTTACAGTTCCGTCACATTTTAATCGGTGTTTCACTTCAAGGTCATCAACACTTAATTTATCAGAAACATTTAATGGACCCAATACATCAATGTTTCCATAAAATGTGGAATCACCTTCTACACTTAATTGTTTTTTCACTTTTAATTGCTCTTCAATAAAGCCTGATCCTTTCACTGTCAGATTCTCGTCAAAAAATGAAGCACGTGTCACATGAAAGTCTCCATCAATATCGACAGTGTGTTTGGGAAAATCTACATTAACATGCAATTTACCTCCTACGAAGAGTCCGTCATCATGAATAAAAAGAACGCTTTCTATATTATCAGAATCGGTTGTTTTTGTATACACAAAGCCATCTGTAGAGGAGAAATCATTCATTTCAAGGTTTATATCTCCGAGGACGGTCAAGTCTCCATCGACAAGAAGGTTTGATTGCGTGTGAATAGAACCGTGAGTGTCCAATGATCCTTCTCCCACAATGTTTCCCTTACTCAGAACATTTTTGACTTCTATATTGCTTTCGCTTCTAATGTGACCTGAACAAACTATATTTTGAGACACCGTTACATTTCCTAAAGCATTAATATCTTTTTCTGTGGAAATGTCACCCTTACTCATAAGGTGTTGATGGATAAAGACATTTTCACTATGAACATCTTTTGTAGTGATTATGTTTCCATCTACATGTGCTTCTTCATGTACGTATAATGTACCGTGGATAGATGCATCAGTTTCGTTGATAAAATATGAGCTTTTTAAGGTTTTTCCTACATATACATCACTCTCGTTACTTAGTGTACCTTTTATAAGGACATTAGAATGAAATGAACTATCATGATAGAAAGTTGCTGCATCCAAAGCTTGGATTTTGTTTTCAAAAACGGATAGACCTCGGACACTAAGATTATCCGTCGATACGTTTTTTACATCTAAAGATTCACATGATACTTGGCCGATCACATCTACATTTTTGTCAATCAATACATTTTCTTTAAAATGCGCAGATGATTTCACAGATAAAGGACCTTGAGAAGTAAGTGTCTCTGTAACATTTAAGGAACGCGTGTCTATTTCTGGTGTCGTCAAGAATCCATCCCTTTTTAAACTTAATATATTGCTCGAAGAACCGAATTTACCGGATTGGATGCTTAAATGACCTTCAGCTTCTTTTCTGATCAAAAGTCCATTCGAGCTGTTTTCTCCCCAATAAATATTGTATACTTCTGGTGCATCTTCATTAAACAAGAAAAGATTGTTACAATCTAAATTGATTTCACTTTCGTCAAGTTCTTGTTCTTCTTTACTTTTACCAAATTGTATAAAACTTCGGGTTTCTATGGGTCCCTTAAACACTGAGTTTTCGACAAATAAGTTAGACAAATAAGATTCTCCGATGGAAATAAGCTGATCCTTTATTTTCATGAAACCTACATCGAATTCGGATCCTTTTATTTTTTCTACATTGACATCCGTGAATGTCAGATTTTGAGCATTTAAATCTTGGACTTGAATATTAGAAAAAGATGCATTTTCAATAGAAGCAGATTTTGCTTTTAATTGTTGATATACATCTAAGTTCGAATGGTAACTACTTTCCGCAAAAGATTTATCTGTTATATTGCATAATGAATAAATATTGTCTGTCTGTATTTCACGAAAGCGAGATTCATCTGCATGAAGCGTATCTGTTTCGATAATTTTGTTTTTCAAAAGATGAGCATATATATTGGAACTGTATATATCATAGGTATTGACATCACCAAAAACGTCCATAGAACCGTTCACTTCTATGGAATCTCTTTTAAGTGTCAAAATACTTGGATCATTAAAATTATAAGGTCCAATCAGCATTCGCTGTTCACTGTTGATATAAAAAACCAAGTCATTCGCTAAACTGTTGGGGAAACCTTGTTGATCTGTTTCCACTATGTTTAATCGGGCCGTGTTTACAGGATTTTGATTTGTTTGTGACATTTTTCTCGGAGCGTCACTTAATAAAAAATCAAATGAGACTTTATTACTTTATGCGAATAAATGAATGTGAGAAGAAAATGTTTATCGCTCTATTGCGTGCTAGCTATAAAAAGTGTATTATTTCTGATAAAATGATTTATTCGTTCAAAGCCCAAGTTAGAAACCCGAATATTTGACCAATGATTAGGCATATTCATGTTGTTATTCAAACGAATACGCAATTCTTCATAATAAAAGCGGGTTTCTGCTACACCTCCTTGAATGCGGGCTTCTGTCATTCCTTGTAAAATTATCATCATTAAAATAGCATTCATGTTCAGATTGTTTTTTGTTTTCCGGCTGTTAAAATCTGTCATGTGATTCCATATTCCTGTCATGTAATTGTCTAAGAATTTATCCAGATACTCTTCATATTGTACAACATAGCTTTCATCATATTGTGCATATAAACCGTACAATATAGCAAGTAATGCAATATTGAAGGGATGGAATTCGTATTTTGTTTTTATTCGATCGATGTAAAAATCAATATTCTTTTTGATGACCAGAGGATCTCTGAACAAGGCTCTATTGCTGTCTTCAAAAAACACGCGAGAAAAATAGGGTGTTAAAAGAAAGAACATTTCAAGAATGCGATAGGTATCCTCTTCGATGCTCAATGAATCCATTTTAATAATCTGATTCGCATTATCTACAAAAAGAATGCGAAGACCGATGAACACGTTCATCCATTCATCCCGGGCTACAAGATTTAATTCATAACTTGCTTCTATGGTGAAACGCAGTGCAAGCTTAACAAGATTATTGGTAAAACTATTATCGACTTTACTTTCTACACCATTGAGAGCTATTACATTTTTTAGTTGATACGTGTTATTCAAAGGATCATGTTCTACGAGATTCACCAGAAAGTCACTAATGTTCCTCATTATTTCATATCCGGTCTTACTTAGCCATTGTCTATCTCTAGATACACGATAATAGTTCCATACATTTATGACGATCATGGCATTATTAAATATGGCAAGAGGTGTCAATATGTCCCATTGTACTCCGTCGTTGGTCTGAGTAATGTTGTCTATAAAGGGGAATCTGGCACCTTCAAAACCATAACTCCCGGCAATTTGTTGCGCTTGCGTTATACTTTGATATCTAAAATCAAGAACAGATCGAGCTGCTTGCGGTTTAATAAATAATAAGAGTGGAACGAGCCAAATATCTCCTTGATTCACGATGGAACCGTCCAAGTCTATCATAGACAATGTGTTCATATTAGGATCAAAATTAATGCCATCTCTCGAGGATGCAAAGATGTTGTATAATGATGTTCGGACAGCTCTGTTTAATTTTGATATCTTTTTTTCTTTTTCTTCAGGGATTCCTGATTTTGGAGAAATAATTAAATTTGTTTGCCATATTTTATTCCAAGCGATGACATGATCTGCACGTATTTTAGTGATGGAAGCTAAAGGACTTGTGGTGCCTAAGTAAAGAGAGAGAATAATTTTTTTGGCTTCTTGTAAAGGATTAGGGAAATCTTGGTCAGAAAGTATGCATGTCAACACGTGCATAGTCAATGTATTTTGGTCTTGACCCGTTTCCTGATCTACAAAATCAACCTCAAACGTGTTAAAGCAGCGGGATGGATCATCGTCATATATATTGAATCCCATATTTTTGATCTGTTTTTCGTTTTCTATAACGTATACGGTGGCAAAGGCGACCTCCCGTCCTTCTTCTAGACGATGTGAAGAATGGGTAAAACCTTTACCAGAGAGGATATAGACTGTTACATTCTCTCCATTCTGTCGTGTAGTATGTATGGTGTTATTATTAAAAGAAACATCTCTCAGATTTTCTTTGACATAAGCTTCATGATACATGCGTAATTTTGTCATATTCGTCTGTGTTTCATCCCTTTTAATGGTTATTGTTTGCAGGGTAGTAAACGGAATATGTCGCGGAGTTAAAAGATCTACATCCACATTTACGTAAGAACCTTTTACTCGGTCAATGACTTTATAAGCTGAAGACAAAATAGAGTGTCTCAAACTCAAAGATTGATTGCGTGTATACACCAGATGATCATCTTTATTGGTGTGAAAAAACTTTATACAATTCACATAAAATCCATCGATCACATTACTCGCAAAACTACTTGGCATCTTTTTTAGACCTACGGTCATAAGAGAACGTTGAACATCGATGGTGTCAAAGGATGAGATTAAGGCTATTTTACCGCTCGAGAGCAATGCTCCAGTTTGAAGTTTATCTAACAGAAAAGCTTTATTTCTGGCCGACCAAGAAGGATTCCATACATCAGTATAATTTGTTTCCACACTTCCAAAATCAAAATTGGGGGCATCCTCAGCTACGGGTTCTAGTGTTCCATCCAGTGTCAACGATTTGAATTCGATATTTGTAGATGTTATATTGACGGATGAAATCAGGGATGAGTTCAAAAATTCTGCTACAAACTGATCAATTACAAAAGACATTATTGATATCAACACTTTGTTGTATTTCGAGAAAAAAAAGAAGCGAAAAAATCATATAAAGTAATACACAATAAAGATGTAACACTTTTTCAAAAGTCTTTAAAATCAAAAATCTGATTAAAAACCGATAACTGACAAAAATGAACCTAAACCAAAACCAGAACCAGAACCAGAACCAGAAATACATTCAGAAAGATGAGAATCGAAAACAATATTCAGAAGAGCAAGCCATTTACATACATTACATGGAAAAACAAGACACAAAACTGCTCGCGACGGCCGGTTCAGGAAAAACATTTTGTATTATACACAGGATTCGGAAGTTGATTGATCATCATGTTTACAGTCCGCATCATATATTCATGTTGACCTTTTCAAAAAATGCGAAAGAAGACTTTATCCTCAAATTAAAAAAACACAAGGTAGATGAAATCCCCATCAAGAATATTAATACTATAGATTCATTTGCCTACGCTATTCTTGGTGAAAATATATCCAAATCCATAGATGTATCTATTTTATCTTATTCTCTTTTATGTCTTTTAAAAGATCTACATAAAATAGTTTCCGATGGATCTTTTGATTCGTCTTTTTCTTCGTCACATGTAGACAACACTATTTTTAAAGCATTTAATATCGACATTCAAGAAACACTGCAAAAACTGAAAAGGGTGAAATGTGTTTTTATCGATGAATCACAAGATCTAAATGAGACGCAATATAAAATTTTGATTTATTTGAAAATGATATGTCCATGTGAACTGAATTTCATCGGGGATCCAAATCAAAACATCTATCAATTCAGGAATTCGAGTGATAAATATTTAGTCAATTATCAGGCTAAGACTTTTTATTTAACAAAAAACTATAGATCTCAAGGACATATCGTAGAGTTCTGTTCAAACTTGAGACCCTACAACACTGCTACTATAAATTTCGAGAACGAAAAAAGTCATCCCAATCTCGAAGTCACATTTTATACGTATAAGAATTCTTGTTCTTTTGAAAATTTTTTATTGTCTATATTGCATTTCTTCAAAGCCAAAAATATTCCTTTTCATAAGGTCGCTATTCTTGCTCCAACAAGAGGATATCTTAAAACACAGAAAGGCATTTGTCAATATAAAGGGTTATGTTATGTAGCTAACTTACTCTATAAGCATGAGATTCCTTTTCAACAATTTTATAATGACATGGGAAACTCTTCTCATCATCAAAATCAATCGTCAAACACAGAATCTGATAATGCGATGGTTCATAGAAATGATACGAATGATTCGAATTATACGAATGATACGAATGATACGAATGATACGAATGAAATGGTATCTGATATAGAGAATTCAAAAATATCCTATAAAGTGAAAAAAGGTCACATTAATCTTATGACCTACACTGCTTCTAAAGGGTTGGAATGGGATTACGTCATAATCATCGATGCAAATGCACATTTGATTTCTCGTAAAAACTATGATTTAGAGAAATACAAAGCGGAAAAGTACTTATTATATGTTGCTTGTTCGCGTCCTCGTAAGAATCTCATCATTTTTACGAAACATCGATTTACTAATCCTTGGTTTAAAGACATACCCCAAGAAAAATATAGACTGGCGCGTATTTGTGATGCAGAATTAGAATTTTATGACACCACAAAGTTGTTTGATCAACCCCAGTATGGCTCAAATAATCAGAATGATAATAAAAATGAAATAAGGGACGTCATTATGACACCTGCGAATGAGGATGGTACAAATCCCATTTCGAGTCCTACTTCAAAAGATAAAATGAAACATGTGTTACAAAGGGTTCTTCAGCATATCAACGAAGAGAATCTTTTTGAAATAAACAAAATGTTGTTACCTTATCTTCAAAAAGAGACATATGATTTGGAAACGATGTGGAAAATTTTAGATTTAAGGGATAACAATATTGCGCATAAAGCAAACTTGTATAAAAAGAATCAAAATCAAAAACAGAATAAAATGAAGGTTCCTGATAATCGTCAGGGATTTTGTGCGAAATTCTTAGAGCATTTTTTGTATGTACATTTGTTTCAAACCCATCTACAAAACACCCATTATTTGAAAGATATTAAAAATGTCGTGCATCAAAAAAACATTTTGTATTGTTCCAATGAGTTTGTTATCTCTTGGTATTTTAAAAATAGAGACCAAATAACTTGGCCAATCTATGATGATTTGAAAGACAGTCTCCCCAAAAAAGTAACAAATTTCATAGATGCTCATTTTGATCGCGCGGAATCCTTTTCATCATATACTCTTGTAGATAAATTCTATAATGCTTTTGTGGATACCAATTTTGACAAGATTAAAGAATTCCATCAAAAATATCTTGAAAATGCATTCGATATTCGCAACATTTTATTTATGTCTCTCATTTCTTATGCCATTGAATCTACACATTACTTTTACATTTTACAAGACGATATTTTTTATAATGACATCGTTTCTTCTAATATCGATTATTTGACAATATTATCACATGCCATAAAGAACGCATTTTATGGTAAATATATGAACTGTTTTAAAAAAATCGGCATCGTGGAAAATATTAATGCCTACATTGATTTTGAACTGAATGGATCTTCGATCTCTCTTCAAAAAAATATATTTGTCAAACTAAAATGTGTGGGCGATGAAAAACTCAGAGATATTTTGTTTATGATTATTTTAATATATTGCGAGCGTCTACATCATCAATCTATAGAATCCAACGACACTCAAATCAATATTGCCTTTTTTACTTTTATGCTATCAAGTGGAAAATTAAATTATTGGAATATGAACATCCCTTGTGCGGAAATTCTTAAGATAATTGAAATAGTCAAGTTACATAGTCATGTATTAGAAAGTTTGTGTGTATCATAAAGAAAAATAGGTCCATAAAAGCAAAAAACCTTATCATTATATAAACAGAATTAGAAAAAGATGCGAACTCTCGAAAAGCAACAAAAAAAAGGTTATTACACTGTGACTATTGGATACGAAACGGTCATCGAACAAAGCATTTGGAAAAACTTGGCCTATTATAATAATATTCCCGTTTATCAACCTAAAGGAATTCAGGATGATTTTGCGCCTGGCTCTGCTTTTTTTTCCAATATAGGTTCCTATGCAGCTTCTCGGTCCATAAAAAATGCTATAGATATGTGGGCAGAATCGTCTGCCCAACAAGGAATAATTGGATCACCTTTTATGGTCAAAATAAAGAACGCCTTTAAAGGCTTCAATTTGAATTTTGACAAAAAAACAGGATTTGGGGAAAAGAATGAATTTCTTGAGACTCTCGTAACAAGTGAGCCGCTTACACTCACAAAACACTTTAAACACATAAAAAACTTTGCGAGTGATACTTGGACTAGCACTGTTTATCCACTGAATAATGCAATTTTTTGGCTTTTTAATATTATTCCCGGAGAAATTCGAACAGATGTGATACATTTTATTATATCTTGGGCTTTTTTGGCATATACTTCTACGGGCAAGCAAGGCCTGTGTAATAATGTAGTTATCCCAGAAACATTATCAAAAATTTTCAATAAAACTCTTCTTCGACGATTGGACAACAATATTTCCAGTACCAATAAATTATGGGGATCACTCAATAATCTATGGACTTGGGTACAAGATGCGACTTTTAGTTTTTTAGGTTATTTTACAAAATTTCAAACAGCAGGAGAACAAATTAAAAAACAAGTTGAAAACGGTTTTTATGCGCTGGTTAATCAATATTATATGAATATGCCTTTTTTGACACAAACGGTCTTATATGGGGGTGGATCTCTGGGCATATTTTTGACCTACAGGTTTGTATGTAGATCTATCATTAATAATGTAATGACCTTTGATGTAGAAACAAAAGGATTCAATAACTTTTTAAAAATGGTCCTAGAATTAGTAGATCCTCGAATTCAAATTATGGAAACATATCAGATGGACGGCGATGTCCCTAAGGCTTTTATGAAGTTAAAGATTCCAAATAAAGCCTATGTGAATACGAATAGTGTAGATAGTCAAATTCATCTCTTTTTCAAAAATATTCTGAAACATCTTCCACAAAATGTTTTTGTGGATAAAATTGAATTTTTTGGAGAAGAAGAAAATGATCTGGTCATGAATGTGAGTAAATTTGAAAAGAATGTGGAAAAGTCTATCATGAATGACCTCATGAACGCGATGGAAAAAAAAGAAAAGAAAAAGAAAGCTTTAATGAATCCAAATCTTGGGAATACAGTCTTTGACTTAGTACAAGTAATATATGATGTGAATGGTAAGACCAAGTATAGAGATTCCGAAATAGTGACACAAGATAGAGAAATGATAAGATATGCGCGTCAACATTATTCTTTATATAAATTTTACAACCGCCAGACATTGGGAAGAAAGTATATGTTTGATTTTGTCACGAACACATTACTTAAGCCACGGGAATTAAGTCCTTCGATTCCTAAACATTACATTTTTAAATTTAGGAATAAATCGAAAGAGAATATGAAGCTTTATTTTTACAAAGATGATGTCGGTCTTTGGTTCAAACATAAAACAACATACAAAAATGATAGAAAGAGTAAGGTAGATTCCTTTTATAATGACATATATGAAGTTCAATTAGATGTAACAAAGTTTGTTGATAAAAATTTGGAAAATATTCTGAATGATATACCCACCGGACTGCAAGTCAAAGAGATAAGAAGACCTGCGGAAGGAAGAACGGATTGTAAGGATTTCATTTTGTATCCTTTTGTTTTAGAAGCCGATGATTCTAAATGCAAGTTGCCTAAAAACATGACGACCGTTTTTGACACAAG
>LFCJ01000409.1_pt1 | contig 26429 bp, 44 predicted proteins | sample 643141 | NCBI WGS metagenome assembly LFCJ01 (sample SAMN03766243, study PRJNA286221) | soda lake metagenome | biome: soda lake; feature: Kulunda steppe; material: water; isolation source: sample B1-Br-g2 brine of Lake Bitter-1 | place: Russia: Kulunda steppe | collected 2010-07
AAAATTTTATATAACTTAATTAAAAAGGTTTTTCATTAAATGAGAATCATCTTTTATATATTAAAGGGATGACAACATACTATTAAATGTGATGAATCTAAATAATGAAATAAACTTTGAAAAATTTGGAATAGAATTAAATACAGAAATGCATTCTTCATCTGTATTATTTCTTATATTACTTAGGGTAATTATGGGTGGGATGATGTTATTTGCTGGTTTAAGTAAATATGTTGGAGATGGTTTTGACGCAAGTGGTTATCTAATGAACGTTGATGCTGCAAGTCCCGTTAGTGGAATATATGCATGGATGGCGTCAATCCCCGTAGTTATTGATTCAATAAATATTATTATTCCATTAACACAAGTATTAATTGGCGTTGCATTAATAACGGGAGCAATGGTCCGGTTGGCTGCATTTGGTGGAGCCATACAAATGCTGATGTTTTACCTTGGTGGATGGGAAGGTGAAATTTTAGCAATGTTTGATTATACATTAATCTACGCAATACTATTTTTCGCAATTGGTTCATTTGCAGCGGGAAGAGTACTAGGTATTGATAAAAAATTAGAACAATTAAACCTTGTTAAAAAATACCCTAAATTAAAATATTTCCTAGGATAATTTAAATAAAAAGTTTTAATATAATTCATTGTAAAGTATTTAATATGGCTAAAAGTGTAAATATTGACCTTTCAGAGTCTGATATGAATTTTATTAATGAATACGATATAGATATAAATAATTTATTTAAAAATGCATTGAATAACAAAATAAGTGCAATTAAAAGAAATAATCCTGAACCAGAACTTTCAGAAGATATACTTAAAGAAATTCAAAATTTTCATAAATACGTCAAAGAAAACGATAATCTAGCTGCTTTCCATGAAGGATTACCGTATAATGGTATTTCAATCGGTGCGATATCAAAAAAAGATTATTATACATTAGAAGTAAAAATATATGATGTTGAAATTATACCTGATGTAAATATATCTAATACATTAGAAGATAGCGGTCAATTCTTAAAACAAATTAAAAAACAAATTTTAAATTCAATTATGGATGTAGATAAAACCATTACTGAATTAGAATTTAATTTGCGTGAACATAAAATAGCTGACAATAAATTTGAATCAGATAAAGTTGTGTTCGAAGCTGAAATAAAAACGTAATATTTATTTATATTACAAGAATATATTTCGTATGGAAATTAGTTTAGGTCCAATAACATACAAATATGGTAAGAAATACGGACTCAAAAAACGTGAAAAAATAATTAGTTTTAGTACAGGAATAATTCTTTACATATTAGTTACATTATTTGGATTCTTAATTAATTTAAATGAATTGCATCGAATATTACTTAGTATTATTATACCTGTGATTGTTGTTATCGGTTTAAAAAGATATTATATGTATCAATATGCAAAATCTAAAAGAGAAGATATAGAATCATTTAAGTAGATAAAAACATTATAGAACATATGGTTCAAACTGTTGAAAAACTCTGTTATGGGTCGTTAACGCACGATGATATTAAGAAATCATTTGTGAAAATTATTAATATCGTTGAACCTGAACATCCTTATATTAATGATATTTATCCAATTTCAGAAAAACAAGTTAAATATGGTTATAAACAAAAAACGAGTTCATATTATGCTTCTTGTGGTCCAAGAAGTGCAAGAAATAAACCCGTTTTGTTCAAAGCAGATAAATATTACATTAATAACTCAGAGCCAGAACGAATCTTAGCGTTGTTAACTCATGAAGTTACACATGTAACTGTAGGTAGTCATTCTAATGTAGAAAATGGTGCTCACCCACCACGATTTTGGAGAGAATTTGGATTCAATGCTCATATTATATTGGATAATTGGGAAGAAATTGAAGAATTTTTTGGTAGTGTCTCAAAACGAGATTTTATTGGGTATATTATTAAAAAAGAAGTAACAACATTCAATATTGATAATCGATATGGTGATGAAATGTTGCGTAAACACGAAATGGCCAATTGGTTTAAAAATACATTAAAAAACTAGCCTTAATTATTATATGGTTACAATATAATTACTATATATGACTATTGAATTAGTTTGGGGAATTGGTGAAGGAACAACAGAATTGAATTCTTTTGATGTAGCACTTAAAAATGCAGGTATTCACAATTATAATCATATAAAATTATCATCTGTTATACCTAAAAATGAATCTGTTGAATTAGCAAACACACATACGCAAAAATGGGATGTTGGTGAATTTATGGCCACAGTAATGTCAGAAGAAGTAAGTTCTGTAAGTGGTAAAACTATTTCAGCCGGTATTGGATGGGCTTATGCAGAAGAAGGGGGAATTTTTTATGAAATAAGTGGTGAAAATCAAGAAACCGTTGAATATAAAATACGAGAAGGTATTAAAGGAGGTAAAGAGGTACGGAGTGATTGGAATTGGGATTCAGAAATACATTCAAAAATTGTTTCACATACCGTAGAAGATATTGGTGCTGTCGTTGTTGCAGCTATATACAATCCAGTGTCTCAAAATAAATAAATTTTTAACGCCTATGTACATACGTTAAAATATGAATAACATGAATACCCTTGAAATTGATGTGAATGCTTCTGTTGATGAAAAATATAAAAATAGATATTGGGGTGTTAATATCAAAGGTACAAGCAACAGATATAAAATAAATGAAAATGGTAAATTAATGTCTTACTCATTATCTTGTAATGATACTATAGAAAGTTTACAAGATTTATCTGGAAACTATCTAAGACAAGAATGGGTGCATATGACGAATTTTACAGGAGTTGTAGATGCAAAAGACAAAAATAATAAAGCGACATTTATTATTTCGAATGGTATACTACAAAATATAAAAGATAATTAATAAAAATATTTATATATCGAAACATTTTAGTTTTCAAAATCATATTGTTTAATATGCAAAAAAGTAGTATTTTAGATGAAAATGATAATACAAGAGAAAAAGAATTAATAATATCGTTAATGCGTCTGAATTAATACATGATAATCTTGTAAACGAAAACAAACTTAAAAATAAAACAAATAAAAATTCATTTATATTTCAAAAATTATTTTATCCCTTCTTAAATAATATGCCACCGCTTCGAAATTATTCTTCAACAGGATATATCGTTAATATTGATTTTAATAATAGTTTTGAACAAAAAATTGATAAAGATATTATAGAATTAATAGATAAAAATATTTTACCAAAATGGATTCGTTTTACAATTAAATTAAAAGATAAGAATAGAAATATAACAAAAAAGTTTAATTACAAAAATGACAAATAAAAATTAAATAATTTTATAAAATACTATGGTGATAATAGATTAGATTCATTAATTGGTTCTGAAGTAATATTAAAGCCAGATTATGATTATACAGAATTTGAAGAATATAATGTCGTAATTCCTAATGAAACATTAAGTTCAAAAATAAAAGCAAATATAATAAAAATTAGAACTGAAATTGCCCCAAGAAGTATACAACCACATATTCTTTCTAAATATTTAATTTATAATATCGCAAGATTATTTTGTACATTAATGATACTATTTCTTATTACATATTTCATAACAATTTTATTACATTTAAATAGTGTTGAAGAAACACTTTTAATATCTATATTAATGCCTTTATTTTCACTTTTAGTAGTAGTATTTTTTGTACTATCTTCTATACTTCAAGATAAAATAAATACATATAAAGACACAGATGAACAATATCTAATTGGAGATATAGAACGTAGTCTACTTACGTACATAATAGATAGTGGCTCATATATTAAAAAACAAATTAAAAATATTGACATATATATTGGTAAGAAATTATAAGTACAAATTTTAACATATAATATTTATTAAAATAAGTTTATGTATATACAATATAATATAAAATATAATGCAAATAAATGACAGTCCTGTTAGAAACAAATCCGTACAAGTTGTAGAATCAGCTAAAAATGTTAAAATTGATGAATCTAAAATTAATGACTTAGTAGATAATATAATTGAAAATTATGAATTTAGTATTCCTTCTTGGGATGCTCCTGTATTTCCATCTATAACTAATACTGAAAAAAGTACAATTATTGATTATTTCTTTGTAGGAAATAGTTTGAATTATTGTTTTAACGAATTAGGTACAGGCGTAAAATACAAAACTAGATATTTAGATACAGAGTGGTCTGGTTCATTTGGTATGTGGGCAGCATTAAAACGTTCTTTAGATAATAATATTCCTATTCTGAATCCAGATTATCTTCAGAATGTTACTGTTGAAGATGTTGAAGAAATATTCAAACCATGTGATGAAACAAAAATACCTATGATTGAAACAAGAGCAGAAAATCTTCGACATCTAGGAAACCTTATGAATTATGTAGGTGGTTCATTTGAAAATTTAATTGATGAATCTGTTTATTTATATGGACCCGATGGAATTGTTAGTATGTTATCTGATTCAAAATCATTCGAAGATAAACGTGTCTATAATGGAGAAATAATTCAATTTAATAAACGTTCTCAATTAACAGTAGCTATGTTATATGGAAAATTTAAAGATACAAAATACGAGTTTGAAATTGAAGATATGAACTCATTTACCGTTTTTGCTGATTATGGTATTCCTGCAGGATTAGCCTCTTGGGGTGTACTTCAATATACAGATGAGTTAGAAGAATCTATTAAAAATAATAAATTAATTTCAGAAAATTCTCCAGAAGAAGTTGAAATACGTGCCGCTACAGTTGTGGCTGGAGATTATATTCATCAAAAAATTAATGAAAAAACTAAACAAGATATTAATTTTGTTATTCTAGATTACTTATTATGGAAAATGAGAACAGATGCAAATACAAATACGCACATAACACAGACAAAAGCGTATTAATAGTCATATTTGATAAACGAAATCGAAAAATAGAACTACAATACAGTATAAATATTAAAATTCATAATTGTTTTTATTAGATTTGTATTTTTCTAACTCTCTATAAACATGTGAATGTGGACTACCATCAATAAGCGATAACACAGCATCTTTTGCCTGTACAACATCATCTAACGAACCTATGATGCCCACATAGTCTTTATTTACAACTATTTTTACTCCTGTTAATTCAGATATTAATTCTTTCGTTCTACCATTCTTACCAATCACACGTCCTTTTTGTCTGTTAAATTCTTTATTATTTCTTGTTAAATTTTTAATATTTATTTTTTCAAATCTAGATGACGGTCTTCTGAATAATTGTAAAGCAATAGAAAAATCAAAGCCCATATTAATAGCTTCAATTACTCTTTTAACATTTAACTCTTTGATAGAATCATTATGGTTAACATTTACCGTTTTAACATCTTCATCTATATGAATATCTGCCCCTGTTTCATATTCAATTTTATCTTTCATTTTTGTTTTTAATAAATTAATACGGTCATCAGAAACATTTACATACATAATACATGTGAATAATTATCATAATATACTTTAAGTTTAATGGCAATTAATATCCAAAATTGTTATTTAATCAAAGAACTAATATGTAGTATACAATGAACAAAAAAATATTACAAATTGGTGCTGGAAAAATGGGTTCTATATGGGCAAAATCATTTAACGAATACGGTGAATTAATTGGTATTGTAGATAAAAATGAATCTAAAGCAGATTATCTTGCGAATAAATATAATACAACAAAATATATGGATATAAATAATATAAATAAAAAATCAGATATATGGTGTATAGCAACGCCAACCGAATATCATCACAAATATATTATCGAAGCAATTGAACGAAATATAGATACTGTTCTCGTAGAAAAACCTGCTACTATTCATCCAGAAATTAATCAAAAAATTATTGAATTAAATACAAATACAACTATTAATGTTGACTATATTGAATTAGAAAATATTATATATAAATATATATTAAAAGATATAAATAATACACATTTTAATCTTTCAGAAGCAATACATTGGCGTGGAAAAAACATACCACAAAACCTCTTTCCGTTTATGAGAAATGAACTTGTTCATGATATATCTGAAATTGTTGGTTTATTTAATCAGCAAAATATAAATTCTTCTGATATAAGCGTAAAAAATGTATCTAATATCAGAACATGGAATGAAGAAACTTATCAATATAATAGTAATTATGATATACAAGCAATTGTTGAATTAAAAGGGCCAAATAATGAACGTATATGTTTAAAAGGTGGTTTTAATCAACAGTATAATCGAAGATACTTCTTATGGATAGATAATGAAAAACAAATTGCTTATTTAGGAAGTACTATTTCTAGAAAAAACTTAACTCCAATAGCAATTCGAATACATGGTGAAAAAAACATACAATTTGCAAAAGAAAAGTGTATGTCTGGTTTGATTAGAAATGATATAGAATTTAATGAATTAATTACAAATACCAATGCTAAAATTTTAAAAACAAGTAATAAATTAACATCTGATATAATTGCGAATAAAATTGTTCATGGTGAAATTTCACCAATAAACCTTTCTGATTCAACCATAATTGAAAAAATAATGTATAATATATATCAACAAAATAAGGTGCCAAATATATACTAAGTTATTATATTCATTATTTTGTTATATAAGTTTGAAGAGCGATATTGTTATAGGTTATCAATGTATAATATTTATATACGTGACATCAACTATCATTGTAAAAAGAGTAGAATCGCGTAAGTATTCAAATACCAAAGAAATAGAATCTCTTGCTAGCTCTGCTGGTTACAACGTGCAAGAAACAATTATTCAATCTAGAGAAGAAGATAAACGATATAATATTGGTCGTGGTAAAGTAGAAGAAATTAGAGAATATATTATCAAAAATAACATCCAAACCGTTATAATAGATAATGAAATGAGTCCGTATCAAATGTACAATATTGGAATTAAATTTCCTAAATTTGTTACAGTCAAAAATACATATACATTGATATTAGATATTTTTGAACAAAGAGCAAATACAAAAAAATCTCAATTACAAGTAAAATTAGCCAAGTTACGATATGAATTGCCAAGAGCAGAAGCAAAAATTCATTTATCTAAAAGAAAAGAGCACCCCGGATTCATGGGTCTTGGAGATTATGATAATAATCAAGTCAAATCTATTAAAGATAGAATTAAAAGAGTAAAATTTAAATTAAATAAAATTGAAAAAAGAAATAAATATAGAAGAAAAAATCAACGAAAACAAGGATTTGATATTATATCTGTAGCTGGATATACAAATGCAGGTAAGTCAACATTACTTCGAAGATTAGCAAAAGACCATTCTGTAAATGAGAATAAAGAAAAACATAATGATATACCTCCTGTATTAGAATCAAAAAATAATTATTTCACAACATTAGATACCACAACAAGAAAATTAGATTTCGATAAACGAGATATTCTTGTTACGGATACAGTTGGTTTTATAAAAAATTTACCTCATTGGCTTATAGATGCATTTACAGCGACATTTAATAGTATATATAATTCTGATTTAGTATTATTAGTCGTAGATGTAGAACAATCTATAGATGATATAATTAACCAAATTGCTATATCTCATGATATATTATCCTATAGAAATACAACGCAAATATTAACAGTATTTAATAAATGTGATATGATAACAGATTCAGAATTAGATGAGAAAAAAGAAGCCGTTCAAGCTCTTGCACCGAATCCAATTTGCGTCAGTGCAAAAACAGGTGAGAATATAAACGAATTAAAAGAAAGAATTCATTTAGCACTTCCTCCATACGAACAAGATACATTAATGTTACCTCTTCATCCAGAGTCTATGTCTGTTGTTTCATGGATACACGATAATGCATATGTTCAAGAGTGCGAATATACTTCAACAGGAGTATTTGTTGAATATGCAGGAAAAAAACCAATTATACAAAAAGCTAAATTCAAAGCCGGTACAATTTTATCTTAATTAATTAGTGTATTTTAAACTCTTGTATTTCGGAATTAACTTCACCTATAGAGGCTCCATTTTCTTCAGATAAGAGAATTGGTAATTTAACATTTTCGTTGTATGCTATTGTACAAAAATTTAAATCTCCGTATTGTTCTTGTAATTCTTTTTTCTGTTCTTTTGTTAATAAGTCATCTAATAGTTGAATCATAATTTATGTATTATTTTATGCATTATTAAAACTATGTATTATTAAAAAATTTATATAGTTTATTAATAATTATTAAATTTTTTATTTAATCTTACATTAAATTTATAATGTCTGACGTTAACATATTTAATATGAAATGTAAATGTAAATGTGATTGCTGTTCTGAATCGTGTTGTAATGGATGTGAATGTGAAGAATGTGAGTGTTGCTAAAAAATGTAAAACGTTTTCAGGACTTTTTAATTTTATACATTAATTACGTTATATATTTATTTATATTAAAATAAATCAAGAATCAGAAATTTCATCAAATATATTAGTAATATTATCAATATTATCTAAATAATCACCCCAATATTCATCATGAGCCTCTTCTGGTACTTCTTTATCATAATCATCGATTATATTAATATAATCCATTGAAGATATAATTTTAATTACTTCATGTTCTTTAAGATATGTACCTGGGTGTTCTCTACCAATAAAAGCATGAAAAATTAATTCTGAATCGCTATCTAATCCATCTATTAATCTAATAGAACCGGAACGTTCTCTTAAATAATAATAATTATCTTCTTTTGTTTGAAGTAACCAAGACTGAGGGAAATTACCACCTAGATATTCAATAGCTTTAATTGTTATATCTTCTTGTCTACTGATTGGATTTGCAGAATTTTTAGCAATTAATGTTTCACCATCGTCAAAATAATATTTATAATCTGCTTCTCTTTCCCTATAATCATTATTTTCATAAAATGATTGCTTTAAATCTGGAAAAATTGAACTTTCTTCGATTTCATCTTGCGGAATAATAAATGCTTCATTTTCATATAATACAACAGCGTCACATTCTTCTTGTTTTGGATTATTATAATCAACTATTGAGCCTGATTTTATATTTACATACCCTACAATTAATTTTCTATTTTCATCTGTAAATACAAATGAATCAAATTTAGAACCATTAATTGTTCTTTTACCGAGGTATATAGGTATAGATTGATAATTTTCAAGATTTTTTAATATCGTATCAAATTTATTTTTTGTTATATTTTTTGTATTATAGTACAGCATTATTGATTAGATTAGGCTAAAAACATATAAACTTTTGGTATGGACATATTATTTATATAATTAATTATTACCATTTTATAGAATATTATCTAATTTCACGCCAAGAAACAGGTTTAAAATTATAATCAGTTAGTATATAAGGTCTATTCTCAAACTTATCTACAATAATATCTCCTTTTTCAAGTTTTTTCAAATTTTCTTGCTGAATTTTTCCTTCAAGTTTATTTTTAAAAGCGTTATTTAATATATCATGTTTTTTTACATCAGGTAATAATAGTGTTCCTTTATTTACATACGCTTCTTTTGGTATTGTAGGAATAGAATTTATATTATTATTTAAATGTGTTTTCTCGGCTTTTGATATGTTATCTAAATTTAATAGATAAAACAATTCTATTCGCATAAAAATAAGTACATAATATACTCCTATATATTTACCGATTTGGGAAAAATTTTATTAATAAGTTTTTGAAAAGTCAAATAAATAATTTGATTTTGAAATTTCATCAATATAATGAAATTTCGTATAAATATTAAACTCATCTATAATATAGTTATTGTTTTTAATACAATCACTCACATTTTTAATATATATACTTAACTCACATTTTTGTGTTTCCCAATCATATTTACATACGACAATTGCATTTTTATATATATAATTAAGTTTATTTTTATTTTCTGTGTTAACCATTTTATTTTTAATTATATTTTTATATTTATCTAATAAATATGTATCATATATTTTTATTTCATATGTTCCATCATCCCAAAAAGATATATCATTTTTAAATGTATTTTCATTTAAATAATGTTGAGCAATAGTATATACTTCTTTATATAAATTATTAAATTTAAACAAAGAACCAGAATTATACTCTGAATAACAAGATGCAGCTTTTTTAATAGCATCAATATCCTTATCTTTTAATATATGTTTGCCGTGTTTATGTTTTGGATTATAATTTGTGTTTAATTTTTCTTCGTATACACATTGATAATTATCCATTGAATATAATCCCTGTATTAATTCATCATCTCTTTCTTTTAAACCAATAAAATAATTATAATTGTTATTATTGTATGAATTACAATCTAATATATTTGTATATTCATTGTCTATAGATGATAAAATAACAAAATCAAAATCATTTAAATCATTAATAACTATAAAAAAATGATTGCATCTCTCATACATTAAATCAACACCTCGTTTTATTTCACAGTGTATTTTGGGTTCAATCATTCATAGTATATATATTAAGTAACGAAATATAAATATATTGATTAAAATAACATATATTTTATATATCTACTATAATATATTAAAGTATATGAGTAAAAATGTTACAAAAGATGTTTGGATATCAAATCAGTTTGATTCTCATGATGATAAAATTACTATTTTAGATGAAAAATTAGAAAAGATTATAGGAAAAATATATATTGAAAAAATATCTGAAAATGAATATAATTTACAAATTCATCGAGATGATTTATCTGAACCAATACATGTAGTATATAATACAAAAGAATCAGAATTAAATGAGATAATTAAAAGTATAGCTTTAGATTTAAAATTTTGCTAATTACTTCGAAACATATTTTTTAAATACAGATGGATTTCTCGTCCATGATGGTAATACAGTATGTTCTTTACACACGTATTTTTGATTAATTAATTTATGAAATTTTTTAGAACCAGTTACGTTTGAATTTTCTTTTCCGATAAAATATACTGTATTTGGTTCTAAATATGAAATACACTCTTCAGCCATGTTTGAATTTGCTGGTGGCCATGGTAAAATAATTTTTGAAACTTTTTCAGGAACAATATCTCTATAATCTAGTTCATATACAGTTTCCCAAGTATTCTCTGGCGGTTCAATATCAATAGATACTATGTTACCACCGTTATTTTTTACTTCATGAGCTAAATATCCATTACCAGCACCGATTTCGAATAATTTCGAATCTTTAGATTCGTGAACCAAATAATCGATTAAAGATTCTGTTGGAATTGTCCAACCAAATTTTTTAGTTAGTTTTCCTCTTTTACCAGTCCACTTAAGTTGCTTTTCAGAACCCATATCTTTTACTTTTTTAAAAGCTTGGAAATATTCTGGAGTACTTACTTGACTCATTATAATATATTTATTTGACGAGAATATATATGTGTGTTGATTTTGTTTTGTATATATAGAAGATTTAGTATAAACCATATACTTTTATGATTGTATATAATACAGTAATATATGACGAAAAAACCATACAATGTTAATGATAGAGAAAAATTAAAAGAAAAATTATCTTTATATTTTGAACCATCTCCATATATTCATATTTCTCGGTCTGGTTTTAGAAAAGGATGCATAGTTGAATTTATTCCACCTCAAACAAGTTCTGGTATACATGTAAGTAATAAATGTTTAAAAAACCTTGTCGAAGAAGGTATTATAGAAGAACGTTATGATTCAAATCTTGATATAACATTAAATTATGATGAAGATGTAAAAGATATAAAAAATTAATTATCAAAATTTATTTTTGAATATTTTAGACCTAAGTATCTATATTTAAATAATAAATAGTAAAACATAATTATAGGTAAACTAAGTAAAAATGTTACCAAAAATAACCATCCAATTATTGGAATAAGTGAAATAAAGGAAATTGTGAATATAGAGATTAGTATTAAAATAGATATAATTATGTTAGCAATAAAGAAATCTTTTGATTTTAAAACGGTGAATAATAATTGTGGATTAAAACATTTTTCAAATTCTTTTTCACTTGCATATATTAAAATAGATGCTCTTGTTATATAAGTAGTAAAGAATGAAATACTAAAAATCATAATTACAGATAATATATATAATAATAAATAGTCAAATATTAAATTTAAAAATAAAATTGCTATTATACTTATTACTCCGATAACCCAATATAATACTGCTAACGTTGAATATGCTATACCGTTAATTAATAATTTATGAATTGAAATATTTGTAAATTTTGGTGGCTCATCTTTGCCGTTTATTGTATATGTTAATACGGAAACAAAATATCCATATAAGAAAATAAAAGGAAGTATAAACATAGCCCCAATAGACCATATTAAACTACCAATAAAATAATCAACAATGTTTGATTTGAGTGGATATTCTAAAGAATTTGAAATCATTATATATACACTATTTATCTATTAGGTTAATAATTTACTTATATTTAATTTCTTAAAAAAATTATTTTATTATATAAATAATTTATACCTTGTAATGAGATACTGCTGAATTATAATTAATATATTTCTTTGTATCTACGTGCATCAATTCAATTTCCCGGTTAGAAATAAGAGAATCTAATTTTTGTTTAACTTCGAATGATGAATAGTTACTTTGCATACAAATTTCTTCTACAAAGGTGTCATATTGCATCCATTTACCGGTTTCAAGGTGGAATGTTTTTTGTTGTTCTACCATATCTAATCTTAGACCACATCATATTATAAATGTATCGATTCTGAAATAAATAACAAAAAGTTATATTAACAAGAGAGACATAATTTACTATAATGGAAAACAAAATAGACTCAGATTTAACCGAAGAAGAATCTCTTACGGACGAAGAAGAATCTCTTAAAAACATATATATCATTCCTACATCCCATGTATCTGAAGATAGTTCTAAACTCGTTCATGATGTTGTAGAATCTGTAAATCCAGATTTGATTGCCGTAGAATTAGATGATAAAAGATTTAAAAAATTACTTTCAGAAGATAAATTATCTAATACTTCTATGAAAGATATAATTACAAAAAGTGATATGGGATTAAGAGGCTCGTTAATTTTAGCGATATTTAGTAAATTTCAATCAAAAATTGCACATAAATTAGGAATTGATGTAATTGGATTAGATATGATGGCAGGTTATGAAGAATCATCTAAACGAGATATTCCATTAGCATTAGTAGACCAAGATATGCAAAAGACATTCAAGAGATTCACAAAAGAAATAACGTTTATGGAATCAATGAAAACGATGATTTCATTTATTTTAGGTTATATTCATATATCTAGAAAATCAAAAGATAAGTTAGAATCAGAGGTTTCATCAGATAATATTGATGTAGAAGAAATACTAATGCAAATTGAAAGTGTTTTTCCAACATTTAAGAAAGTATTTCTTGATGAAAGAAACCACGTAATAACAGAAAAAACAGCTAATTTGGCTAAAAACTTTGATAATACCGTTTTAGTAATCGGTGCCGCACACGAACCCGGAATAAAAAAATTATTTAATAAAAATTATCCTGAAATAAATATAAAAGAATTACCTAATTCAGAAGAATAATTATGGTTTTTCTCCAATAATATCATCCCAAAATTCATTTTGAGAATCATAAGATATTGTGGATGTGTTTTTTCCATGAGCAATTGTAAAATGACATTCTGAACATAACGTACATAAATTTTTATTATATTTTCCTCCACCATTTGCTACAGGAATAATATGATGAATTTCTAAATTATTTTTACTATCACATATTCTGCATTTATTATTATCTCGGTCTAATATTTCTTCTTTTTCTTTTTGTGATAAATTATTTTCTATTCGCCCAGATAATACATCTCTGACATATTTTTGAGATGAATTTGTACAAAAAGATATAGCTTCAATAAATTCTTTGGGATTACATAATTTATTTTTAAATTCTAAGATTAAGTCAAATTTAGAATTAAAATTATGATATATTTTTTCTATTTGGTTTTTAATATATTTTAGTAAAGAATATTCCAATAATATAAAAATTCGCCAATTTGATTTTATAAGTGAACCAATAACTTCTGATTTTTGTTTTGATTCTACGATATTTCCATCATCGAGATAAGGAACATGGTAATTTGAAGTTGCTAATGTATATAATTCTGATATAGCATTTTCAGGTAAATTTGTCTCATTAGATAAAATTTCTTTATTTGTTAATGCAATATCACTTAATTTATAATATCCAACCGCATGTAATTTTTTAATTGTATGTAAATCAATAATAGATATTTCATCAATATATTTTGTTGAATCGGTATATGTATCTTTTCTATGCAACATATCATTAGCATTTGCAATCCGTGATAATGAATAACCATACACTGGTTTAGAAAATATATTGTACCTTTGAATGTTTTTTCTTTTAAAATGAATATATTTTATTTTTCCATATAATTTTACTAAATTGGATAACACTATACTATAGATTTTATCAACAAAATAAATAACTTACGGTTAAAATCGAAATATTTATTTACAGATAATAAAATAATCATACATGGCTTTCAAACGAATATACTCGATTGAATCTAATATACCTCATGAACTGTTTGTTGAGGTTCTTGTATCTTGTTCAAATTGTGGTGAAAAAGATATAATTACAGATACAGGCGTAGAACATGCAACAGATAGTTTTGTAAATTCTGAAAGTATTGATGATTGTGGTGAATGCTCTTTATGTGGAAATAATAAATGGAATGAAATTGGTGAATTTGTTACGCTTTCAACGCCCAAGCCAAATGATTCATATGATTCATTAAGCCAAATTATAAATTATAATAATGAGTTAATGAAAAAATATGAAAAACTGTATCATCTTGGGTTTTCAATACAAACTCACACGGAAGATAAAATAAATTTTATAAAAAATATTAATTTGAATACAACAGATTTAATATCTTGAAGTTATAAAAACTACTGTATGTTCAAAAGATATCTGAAAACGAATTCTCCATATGTTAGAGAACATAAAAATAATGGAGAATTATATCTAGTTAAAAATGAAGTAAAACCAGAATATAAATGGGTTTTTAATGATGACGAAGTAAAAGCCGTTGAAAAATTAGATGGTGAAAACATAGCTGTATATATCGATGAAAACGGAAATGTAAAAGACATATATACACGAGAAGGTATAAATGTAAAACCATTTGAAGATAAAAATAAAACATACATTTTAAAAGGTGTTTTAGAGTCTTACAGGAAAGGATGGTTAGATAATTTAGAACATAATTCATTACATTATGGAGAATTAATTGGACCATCTGTTAAACAAAATCCGTATGATTGGAATAAACATTTATGGGTACCGTTTGAGTATATTGAAGATAATATGGCATACAAGTCTTGGGTTAAATATCCACAAGATTTTAAATCAATTAGTAATTGGTTTAAATCAGGATTAAAACCTTTGTTTTATTTATTTATGCACAATATTCCATTTGATGAAGAACCAGAGGAAGCATATGTTGAAGGTATAATTTTTATACATCCAGATGGTCGAAAAGCAAAATTAAGAAGAGATATGTTTGAATGGTATTATGGTGATTTGAATGAATAATTTTGATAATGATAAATGTTATATGTGTGCCGGAAATATTGAAAGTATTGGATTTAATGGAGATTGGGAACAATTTCAATGTATAGATTGTGAATCTATCGTAGAAAAACCTGTAAGTAACCCGTCTGGCAATGGATACACTATGGAAGATTTAGGAAAATTAGCTAAGTATACAGATAGTTAAATTCCGATATTTATTTATATTTCGAAATATATTATAAAATAATGTCTATAGTATCCAAATTATTATCATTTTTTATATTTATATTATTTTTATTAATGATAACATCAATTTTTATATTTGTACCTATAGATGATATTTCAACGCAAGTAAATTCAGCAGACGCCGTAAATGAAACAGAACTAAATCAATTAACATATGATAATTTAAATAATGAAAGAATAGAACGTGATTTACATGCATTATCTCAAGATACAGATATTGAAAATATTGCTCAATATAAAACAGAAAATATGATTAGTGAAGATTATATTGCACATGAATCTCCAGATGGTCAAAATGTCAATGATAGATTTTCACAATTTAATGTTAATTGTCAGTCTGTTGGAGAAAATCTAGCTAAAACGTTTTATGATAGAAATGTTAACCATGAATATGACGAGGGTACAATTACATATACATCTATGGAAGAATTATCACAAGGGATTGTAAACCAATTCATGAATAGTCAACCTCATAAAGAAAACTTATTAGATGAAAATTGGAATTCACATGGGTTATCAATACAAGTAACATCTGATAATGAAGTATATGTAACACATAAGTTTTGCAATTAAAAGACATAAATATTTATGTATATTAAAAAATAGTATAAAATATGAGATTTGGAGATTGTCCTGAATGTTCAGAGTATAAATATTTAAAAGAAAATACAGGAATTTGTCAAACTTGTGAAGATGAAGGAAAAGCAGATATTATTGATTTGATTGAAAGAGCATCTATAAAACCAGATGAAATTTATCAATGATAACCTTGAAATAAAATTATCTAGTAATTTTAGTTTACTTCCACCATTTAATTGGAACATTTAATGAGTCTAATTTTTCTTTAACTTTGTTAACATCATATTCAACAGAACATAATTCTGCAGATTTATCTTCCGTATCAATAATCGCATAATCTGCTACTTCTCGATTCATATTTTGTCCTACCGAACCCGGATTCAAAATGATAATATCATGACCAAATTTTTTACAATTTACTTTAGCTTGGTCATGTGTATGACCTAATAACACAAAATCATAATCATCATTATTTAAATTAGAAGCTACAGTTACATAGTTGCGTTTTGGAACGCCAGCGTTCCCTTGTTCAATTCCTGATGCTAAAGACATTTCTGGTTGTGCGTGTGCAATCAATAGTTTTTCATCAGATACACGTTTTAATGGTGATAAATTTGTAATCCAATCTTTTTGTAAATCAGAAAGTTCATTTTTATTAATATCTAACTCAAACTGAGATAGCTTAGGACTAATTACGTGCCCCTCATTGCGTTCTAAAACAGAAATATCATGATTACCTTTTACAGAATGTTTTACTTCATCCATAATCAAATCTGTCGTTTCTGAGGGATATCCCATTAAACCAACAATGTCACCTACGCAAATCACACTGTCAACATTATGTAATTCTTTATCATAAACGGATTTAAGAGCAGGATAATTACCGTGAATATCACTAATAACAAGATATTTCATAACTAATTATTGTTTTCGGTCTATTTGTATCTTATGATTTAAAATACTATGTTAAAATAACAATATTACTACATATGAATAGTAAAAATACCATATTAAAATAATAATTATTAATTATACTACATTTATATTATTCTATTTCATCTAAATCTGCTTTACAATCAGGACAATAACAAAATAAACCTTTATTTGAAATATTCAAATACATTTCATCTTCATAAATATATTCTTCATTACCAGAAACAATAATTTCCCATGCATTTTCTACGGGTTTTGAATTATTTTCATATGTTTTACTATCATAATCATATGAAGCTACTTTTCTCACAGAATCTAATACTTCTTTTTTGTTTGACTGAATACCACAAGAATAGCATTCAATAATATCAAATTGTAATCTTAGCGATTTCATATTATAATTATATACTAAACAAGGTATTAAATTTTATGATACGTAAGATTAATTATAGTATCAATTATTTTCACTTACAGCGTTGTTAGTGAGATTTACCATGGATTTGTTCTCTTTAGACGTTTTTAGACGTTTGTTAGAAATATACCTACAGCTAGCGAACCCTTATAATACAAGTATATTTATATTAGTATACAAGTAAACTTGTATAACTTAGGTAATTTGGCTTGTTTTCGACCGTCACTAACAAATCCCCACTAACAACGCTGTTAGTGAGAACAGTGTGTAGTTCAATTAAAGAAATCATAGGTTTTAAGTATTTTTATTTTTATCTGAAATTATTTTTAATGTATATTGATAAATATAAAAACACGTAAATTATTTATTAATATTATCTTTTAAAAACATTTGTTATTGATTCATGTTCATATGCATTTTTTATAATAGCTGTTCTTTCAACAAATCTATCTATCGACTTCCCGGTATTTGTATATTGTATATCTTCATTTGTAATTTCTGTTTTATTTTTCCATACTCCTTGTTTAATTTCAAATTGTCTTATCGTTACAGTATATTCTTTATTTCTAGTTATTTTTTTAAGATGTTGAGCTAAAACTAATTCTGTATTATTTTTCAATACATGCTTAACAAGGACGGTTCTATTTCTTTTTCTGTCACTATCGTTTTTAACTTCTATTACGCGAACTAAGATTGGTTTATCATGTCTACGTATTTCAAGCAATCTACCTTCTAAATTTTGTTTGGATAATTTATACGGTATTTTTTCAGGATATTTTTTCGACATAGTTAAATTTATAATTTCATACACTATAATATTTCGTTATATTTTATTTAACTATTCTTAACCAATCAATCTTACCGGGTTTATTATTATCACGAATATTTGAAAATCCTATAACTCCTTCTCTATCTGAATTTATATATTCTGTATCCGTTCCTGAAATAGATGCAATTTCACTCCCTCTAGATAAATTATATGTATTAAAATTATACAAAGCCATAAACAGATTATTCTCTTTATCATCAGGATATTTAGCTTCAACTAGATACCATTCGTCTTTATCTATATTAATATTTTCTTCAGCAATTTTTTCACCTGCTCCATCACCCGGTCCATGATTTGTATATTTTCGAATTCTTATTCTATCTTCTCTATCAACGTAATATGCATAACCAGACCACGCGTTATTTGTTGTTTTAACGTAAGTTGCAATTCCCGGCGTTGAATCTTGTGTTTTAACGAGCCATGATAATGTATCTCCTTTTTTTGGATGTCTACTAAATACATTAGATGCATCGGATACAGCGCAATCATCATCGGTACTATAAGAATTAATTAGGGCAACACCATTTCCAATTATAGAATCTTCATTTTGCTTATCAATATTTAATATTATATCACCATGTCCAATATTATTATATTTTTCTTTTGTATCTTTATCAAAATTATCTATTATGTACTGTTGAACCCATGGTTGGTTAATATAATCAGTCATAATCTCAGATTTAGATAAATAATCCCCTATTGACCAATATGCATTATCGATTATTCCTTCACCAATATTTATTGCACGTTTTTCTGTTTGATGTTCAGTAAAATATCCGATTGGTGTTGTACTAATATCAGGGGTTGGTGCGCCTATGAGAGAATTTTTATATTCATTTAAATAATCTAAATCTGATTCGGTTTGTATTTTTTCACCGTTAACCCAAATATCAATATCTTCTGGTTTACCACCTTTTTTATTAACAATAATTCGATATTTTTTACCATCACTAATTGAAAAATCTGTTCTTTTTGTTATACGTATATCTTCTTCATGACGATTCCATATGTAATAAGTAAGTGAATCTTCTTTACCCCCATATCCTTCATTAACAGCAAGACCCATATTTAAATTTCCATTACCATCTTCATTTGCTTGAAAACCCATTATATATGAATTATCTTTTTTATACCAATTTTTTACAGTGACAGCAAAAGCCAATGGTGTATCATCCATGCATTGGCCTAATTCAGGAAAATCAAAAGTAATATATCCATCACCAGCAGATTCTTCTGCATAATTATTAATATAATTTGAATTTTGAATTTTTGTTGTATTGTGTATATTGCCATCAACATTTCCAATTACATCCTCAATAACATTTTCTTCAGAACGATTTCGTATAGGATGATGATTTGTGACTACATTCGGCACTGTATATTCAGATTCAATAACATCCAGATTAACAGTTGTTATTTCTGATTCATATTCAACTTCATTATTTTTTATTTTAATTTGAATATCAATTTTAATATTATTTCCATCTATTAATTCTTTAGAAGATATATCAATTTTTGAACTATCTGTTAAATTTATAGCTGGTATTTTCGAAGCTACATTATTTTCACCAGTTTCATTTTTGAGATTAATTTCAAATTCATTTACTGTGTCTAAGTTTTTATTTTTACCAACTTTAAATATAATATTTACGGGTTTAGTTATATTCTGTGTTTGAATTAAAAATGAAGAAAAGTTTAAACGTATTATTGGGTCATTTACATCTTTTGGCAAAGAATCAATTGAATTTATATTAAATGATGCTCCAATTGATTTACGCGTTAAATTTTTTAATCCTATAAAAGATGTTATTGATGTAGCTCCAGATAAAATAATAAATTTTCGTCTATTCATATATTAATTATTATTATATATTTACAATGGTAAAAGGATTAACTATAATTGTTTATATATGAAATTAAAATATCAAAATGTTCCCATCCAATAATATCAAATCCTATGAGAAAAACAAGTATTGTATATGATAAAGATAACATAAATTGTAAATATAGTGATTTCTTACTAATGTAACTAATAGTTAAACCGGGAATTGATAAAATTAAAAATAGAGGTCCAATAAGTATAATTATTGGAAATCTAAGTGTAAACAATTGCTGCCATAGTGATTTTAAAGGTGCAATAGCATCTGATATAGAAGGTAATGAAGTAAATGCTGTAACTAAAGATAAATATACTAATCCAATAGATAACAAGATAGATTCAATATTTTCAAATAAATGAATTTGCGTCAAATAATAAAGACTTACAAGAGATATTATTGTATTGAAAAATAATGGTGCATAACCGATTAAAAATGCTCTTGTAGCTGTCATATTATAATATTCATATTCTACATGACTTGTTAAATTTAGTTGTGTTATTTTTGTATTTGGCAAAATAAATATTACAAAAGCGTGAGCTATTTCATGCATAAATATACCCGGAAGAATACTGTAATATATAATATTGTTTATTTTAGCATTCATGTATTGATTATTACTACTTATAGTTATATACTTATCGAAATCTTTTTGTAATGACGCATTTTGATTTTAATAACCCATAAATTTAAGAGGAATTAAAATACATATATAATATGGATAGTAAAGGAGATATTCCAGAAAGAAATGAAATTGATTTGGAAATTGATGAAGAACTCGTCAGTAATGAAGCAAAAAGAAAAATAATGGCATTAAAAACACTTGTAATGAAAGGAAATGCACAGGGTCATATTTATTTGCCACACACGGGAGAAGGTGAAGATTACCATATTGATGGTCGGAATTGTCATTTTTTCCCAGAACAAGGATATGTTTATTGGCATGGCGAAGATAAAGACCGATGGGCATTTGGAGATGATATAAGTCTTCTTGAAGCTCATTATGAATAATTTTAAATATATTATATAATTTATACAAAGTTTTAATATTGTTCAATATAATTTTAATGTATATGAACAGTAAAAATTTAATTGAAAATAATAATATAGATACTAAAATTGATAATGTTAAAGATTTGTCGGAGAATCAATTAGATTCAATGACAAATTTAACAAATGAACTTTCTAATTTGTCTGCAACAATAGAAGAAATAGCATCAAGTGCTGAAGAAGTAACGATGACAAGTCAAGAAGCAAAAGAAAAAGCGGATTCTTCATTAGATAAATCGAAACAAGTAATTGAAAAAATGGAATCTGTTGAAAAATCTGCTACGGAAGTAACGCAAGATGTTACAGATTTACTTAATCAAATTGAAAAAATAGAATCTATCGCAGATGTAATAAAAAGTATTGCTGACAGAACGAATATTCTAGCTCTTAATGCAGCGATTGAAGCAGCTAATGCTGGTGAAGAAGGTGATGGGTTTGCGGTTGTAGCAGAAGAAGTCAAAAGTTTATCTGAAGAATCAAAAGAAGAAGTTTCAAATATAGAAAGTATTGTATCTGAAATTCAAAATACATCTGATTCAACAGTTGAAAGTTTAAATAATGTAAATATAGAAATATCTGAAGGTGTAACGAAAGTTGAAGAAACGGTTACTAATTTAGATGATATTCAAACATCTGTGTCTGAATCTGTTGAAGGTATTGAAGAAGTTGCTACAGCAACAGATGAACAAGCAATGACAACAGAAGAAGTATCTAGTATTGCTGAAAAAACATTAGAAAATGCAGCAGAAATATCTGAAACAAGTCGAAAAATTCAACGGAATATAGATTAATGTAAAATAAATAAATATATAGTATATTATATTTAATGTATAAATATGTATAAAGCATCTAAAAATGAATTTTTAAATAATGTAAATAAAAATATGGGTGATTATGTTAGAGGTCCAAATGGTGAAAAAATGGTATTTGTATATGGGCCATTTGTTGTTGAATTATATAAAAATATTATGTCTTCTTATCGAAGAAGAAATACAAAAGGCAGAAAAGGTGCTATTTCAATATGGGAAAAAATTGGAGATGAAGAATATACGGTTATAGCAAGCCATGTATTTAGTGGAATTGATAGTGATACAAAAAATGCTAAAGATGGATTATCTGATGCAAAAAATGTATTTATAGATATTCGTTCCAATCCTCAATCAGAGATTAATAGTTTTATTCAACAATATAAATTATAAACTATATAAATTTATTAAAATGTATTTAAGCTGGAATAAAATCACAGGTTGAACATTTTTTGGCATCTTTAATATTTAATGAAAAACAATTTGGACATTTCTTTTTGTTATATTCAGTTATCCATGATTCTTTTCTTACGTGTCCTTTGTCTTCTAAAAATTTATCAAATATATCTTTATCAGCCATGAATGTTATAAGTTGTCATACTACAAAAGTATTTCGTTTAATAAAATAATAAAATTTATATTTATAGGTACATAAAACCTATTATGAAAGTTATTGATGATGATAAAACTAAATGTGATAAATGTGATAAAGTATTCAAATTAGATGATGTTGTTGCACTAGAAAAAAGACATAATAAACAGTATCTAAAAATTCTTTGTTCTGATTGTTTAAGTATTGTTGGAGTTCCACAAGGATATACACTTGAAAGAGATATCACATATTTAAAAAGAGATTAAAATTAAATTATAGACTATATTAAATATTACTACTTTTAATTATATTATTTATAAACAATAAATTAAAATTAAAAATAATTATATATTTATAAACAAAATTCGTTAACTTTATACTAATACAATATAAATTTTAATTACATATGACTAAATTTGAAGATTTATTTAAAGAAATAGATGTTCCTATTGTTTATTTTAAGATAAATAAAAGAAACAACCCTGTTATTATTTCTGCGAACAAATCTTTTGTTAAAAAATTTACAAACTGTGGAGAATATGATAATTTAAAAGGGAAATATTTGAATAATCTTATAGTTCCAATAGATAAAAAAGAACAATCTAAAAAACTTGACGAGAGAACGTTAGATGGATTAAAAAATAATAAAATTATTGAACGAAAAACTCCCGATGGAGTTAGACGATTTTCATACAGTAGTATTTCTTATGATGAAAATAAAGGATTTGCTATTTATATTGATATAACAGATAAAATTCAAACAAAAGAACACGTACAAGTATTAAATAGAATTTTAAGACATAATTTGCGAAATAAAATAACCGTTATATCTGGTTTAAATAATATAATTAATCAAGAAACTACTAATAAAGATATTGAAAATTATACTGAAAAAATAGATAAAGCAGCTACAAGCTTAGAAAATCTCACTAGTGAAGCTAAAATAATAGACAAAGTTTTAAAAGATGATGTAGATTTATACGTTCTAAATTTAAAAACACAAATTGAATACGCATTAGATAACGTAGACTTAGATACGTCATGCGTAAATATAGATATTGATACACATACAAAAATAAAAGCTGGAGGTAAATTGCACGTTGTAATAGAATCATTAATAGATAATGCTATTAGATATAATAATTCAGATGTTCCATGTGTTGATATCTACACAAACAATATAAATGGCAAATATACGGAATTATGTATTAAAGATAATGGCCCCGGAATACCTAAAACAGAATCAGAGATTATTACTGAAAATAAAGAAATAACAGAATTAAAACACGGTAGTGGATTGGGTTTATGGTTAACAAAGTGGATTATAGAAAAATATAGGGGGGAAATTAATATTGAAAATGAAAATCGTTGTGGAAGTAATGTAAAGTTAAAGCTTTTAAAATATAATAACAAAATTTAATATAATTGAACACGTAGTATACGTAATTATGGTTAATGAATTGATTAAATTAGTACAATCAAATTCAACTAATAATTATGAAATGACGATAAATCAAAAAGATAACGTTGATTTATTGTATGTAATGATTAAAAAAATGTTTTCTAATCAAAATATACAAGTTCGTAAAAGAAAAAATTCAACGGACAGTATAATTATAAAAAGAAATAATGAAATTATAACGGAATCTTCATTAGAAGACATTCAAAAAAGTATTTTATTAACAAATTCAGACCAATACAAAACGCAGAAAAATCAAATGGAAAAATTAGTTTTTCCAAAAGCAATATTATCTTTACAAAATGAAGAATTTGTGTTAAAAGGATATCCAAAAGCATATAATGAAAAATTAATATTAATTTCTATTTCTAGATATATCGAAAAACTATCTTATAAGTATGGTGGAATTCACCATTCTACATTTCAAAAAATATCTCGTATAAATGATGAAAAAAGTACGAAAGAAGTGTACGAATTATTATCAGATACTACAGACGAATTACATATTTATGGTCAACCAGATGCAGATATTACTATACATGGCACTAATGTATATCCTAATTTAGGTTCATCAAAAGCATACAAAAAATCATGGATAGTAATTCATCTATCTGATAATCATGCCGCAGCATTGGTAGCCGTAGAAAAAGAAAAGAAATTTAATGAATGGAATGCAATATGGACATTTGACCGTGAAAAAGTTATAAATTTAGAAAAACAAATGAAAAATTATTTTTAGTTATAGAGTAGTAATTTATTAAACATCTGTTATATAATATATGTACTATGGGTATAATTAGTCAGTATGATGACTGGATATTACAAAAGAAAGAAAAAGGTTTGTATATTATAAAATATAAAGAAAAACCCATTAGAAAAATAATAACAGAAAATTATGATTCTAGAGATATAGTTACAGAAAAATATGAATTTTCTGAACCTATTGATGAAGTGAAATCATTTAATGAAGTTAAAACAATATTTTACTTAGAATCAGAAAAATCAAAAAATAACATACAATATAAAAAAATATCTATTCTATTATCTATTATAATTTTAATATACATATCAGTTCAATATTCACCAATAATTTTAATATTGTTCATAATTAGTGGTATAATAATACATTATTTATATAATAATTATTCCACAAACGAAATATCATATCTGTAACGTATTTCTTCACCATCTCTATTTTGTATTACTTCAAATGAAACACTTTCATTAGATGCAGAATATAACGTATTCATTTTTGCATTAAATAAATCCATACATTTTGTATTTTTAATATCTACATTTTCATCAACGTTTGAATATACATGATAATCTGCAAATTGTGACTCAGAATTTATTTTTGTATCTTTAATTGTTTTTCTTGTATATCACGAGCAATTTTATAATTAAATTTATTTCCATGAACAGAAGGTGTGTATATAGCTGCAGCTAAAATATTATTAGCTTCTTTTAATTCATTATTCATATATTAAATTACATACTTATACGTTAAATATGTATTTAAAATATTTAACCTATCTATAAAAATACATATATAATATGGTTAATATTGGTGTCATTGGTTATTCTGCAAAGTCTTTTAATAAAAACAAAGCTAGAATTATAATACAAGAAACATATGATGAATTAGAAGAAAAGTATAATACTGTTTGTATTGTATCTGGATATACAAATATTGGGATACCTAAAATAGCATATGAAGAAGCATGTAAAAGAAATTGGAAAACTATAGGTATCGCATGTAAAAAAGCACACAATTATGAAACATTTCCAGTTGATAAATCAATAATTGTTGGAGAAGAATGGGGAGATGAATCAGATGAATTTTTAAATAATATTGATGTTATAATTAAAATTGGTGGTGGAGAACAAAGCATGAAAGAAATTAACAAAGCTAAACAAAAAAATATTCCCATATATAAGAATATTAAAGCTATTTAACTAGTAAATTTTCCACAATATCTAGCGCATCATATCTATCTTTTCTAGGAACTT
>LFCJ01000411.1_pt1 | contig 26416 bp, 28 predicted proteins | sample 643141 | NCBI WGS metagenome assembly LFCJ01 (sample SAMN03766243, study PRJNA286221) | soda lake metagenome | biome: soda lake; feature: Kulunda steppe; material: water; isolation source: sample B1-Br-g2 brine of Lake Bitter-1 | place: Russia: Kulunda steppe | collected 2010-07
ATGGGGTGTGGAGGGGTGGGGATCCGCGGGGGCAGCCGTGGGTGCAGCGCTAGAGAGACAAGCAGCCGGAGAGGCAGATGAGGCAGGGGTGGGCGCGGGCGAGCCTGTGGTGGTAGGGGTGGGGGCAGGTTACTAGAAATAAACAAGGGATTACTATGAGATCACTTTGACGTGCTTAAATACAGCTATAGCTGAATGGCTTATCTGACGACAGGATCAAATACTCCATCAACTGACCCAACCAACCTCCAGGTCACAATGCAGCACAAATCTGGCACTGCACTTATCTGGTGTGACAATGCAAATGAAATCATACATTTAAGTATAAGGCTGAAGCAAACGGAAAGAGCACATGGCTCATTTCAGAACCCTTGCAATCTGCTTCTCTTAACAAAAGAAAAGAAAAAAGGAAATACTATGTCAACAGGGATACCCCTGTTTGTGCAAACTAAGGAAGAAATTGACATCTGGTGCAAGCACCAGGCTAACCCCCACCATCGAAATTAGTCTAGCTTGGAGAAGGGTGGAAGTGGGAAGTGGGAGGGTTCTGAAACGAGCCATTCTGTCTGTGTTAATGTTTCAACATTCACTATGTTTATGATTTTTGCCACATCATGCGTGTGACACGCGTGTCGCATGATGTCGAATCGAATGGTTGTTTAGGGCAAGTGTAAGTCTTTTCACTCTGCACCGGATGTCTGGATGTGCCAACACAATATCTTGTTAGATTGTATGAGTGTGCCAAACACAACATCTTGTTTAACATATGATGTCCCCAGGCCTGAGGGGTAGCTCAGTATGACAATTTAAGTTCGTCCCCATCACTCCAATCAGGATATAAAGGTATGCAGGCTATTTGGGCTCACTTTGTGGCATTGCTGTGCAAGGGCGTACTTCAATCTCATATGCTGTTCAGCTTCTCTTACTAGTTGTTGCCCTGGTCGTGTGTCATCACAATATTTTACTTCAACAACTTGAAGTTGCAAATCCCAGCGCGAAGGTTTTAACACTAAATGTCACTTTGATGGCCATTATGCTTACCAGTTGGCAGTATACAAAGAGCACCTAGGTTCAGAAAACATCGAAGTCCATCTGCTGAATGATCTCTCAAGAGCTTGTGGACAACTACAACTTGAAGATATGCCCCTTAAGGAATCCTTAGGGGAATACGAACTAAGGATTGAATACTTAAAGCACTAAAAGGTGCTTCCAGACTCAACAAGATAGCTTCTGCAAGCCGGTAAAGCAACATATGACAAGACTGGCGCGTTTAAAGTCTAACCTACACTGATGGCAATCGCCTCAAAGGATTTTGCATCAACATATCAATGCCTTTTTTGTGCCCTCCTCTTGCAACATTGCGTCCGCATACTCTGGGGGTTTGGGCTGAGTAACAACCATCAGCAGAGCAGAACTCACTGGTATGACCACAGAACTCTAAGCCCTAGACACAGAAAATACACTCATGCCAAGCTCTTGACAAATGCTTGAACAAAATAAGAAAAAAATTTGCAAGCAGCAAGAAAGCTCCTCACATCAATTAAGGAAAAGGGGCCACTTGGGAAGAAAAGCCCCTTCACCAGAAAAGAAGGAAGCAGTCAGTAAGAATCAGAAGGGTTGCGGGCAGACAAGCCAGCAGATCTCTCCTGATTAGTTTGAAGGTGAGGAGAATGCTCAAGAGAACATCTGGTCTGCACAAGCTTATGAGCATTGTGCACAGAATGAGCATGAAGCTTGAGAGCAAGTTTCTTGACTCTTTGTGAATCAAGGTCGAGACTCTTCAGAGGAACCAAAGTGTGAGGACTGTAAAGAACACCCCCTACACCTAAGAGAATGACATGAAGATCATGGTCTCCTGCATTGCTGTGTCTAAGGCATCAGAATATCCTATCCACTTCTGTATGGTCAGAGCCCAGTCAGGCATACAAGGAAATGAGTGCGCCAAATTGCAAATCATGCAGCCCTTTACCAATGTGGGTATGCTGTCCACTTCCTCCTGCCCACACCTGATGCCAACCCTTTTCTTATATCTTCTGGCTAGCAGGAAGGAAGATGAATGAATGATTTAAACGTTGCGCCCACCAAAATTTAAATGTCCCCCCTTAGCAAAACATTGAAAGAGAAACTATAAACTACCAGGTGCTCCCACAGACCTGCTTTGGGTGAAGTTGCCCCCCTTTCCCATCAATCCAAACCGGGACTCACACTTAAAAGTTCTGACTGGAAATCCTGGAACGACACGGATGATAGCTGCCATATCCAGGAAGGCGAAACAAGTATTTGGGCAGGGGTCTTACACCCCAGTTCGGGCAACTCTAACTTAAGTGAACCAAATGGTGCTGGTATAACCAACACCATAGGGAGAGTAGAACTAGCAGCTATAGCTGCCGCTATCACTCACGATCATACTCATATTGCCACAGACAGCCTTACCTCATTCCATCAAATCAGGAAACAATTGTTGTGTCCAGAGAAACTCTGTCATCATGTCCAAGGAGACATCCTCAAAATTATTTCTAATACCATCCGAAACTCTCACTCGCACATCTTCCTTTATAAAGTAAAATCTCATGCCGGAATTGCTGGAAATGAATGCGCAGATGCCCTCGCTAAATACTAAGCTTGCCATGGAGCCTCCCAGCTGAAAAAACATCCGCACCGCAGGCCCAGGTGGCAATCCCTTCTTTGATATTAGCTGGCTAGCTGTTGAAGAAGTTAATCAGCAAGAATTTTGCACTGCAGCCCCCCAACACAGCCCTAGATTGACTTACCTTCCAAATCTCCAAGCTGCACTAAGATCACACATGCACTCGAACCATAAACTGGGCTATGCCAACTTGAAAACAGGGTACTATTCTTATTACTAGAGTCTGCTTCCACACGTCCACAAAGGCATTAGCAATGCTTTTTGGAGCATGTCCAAACTCTCTCTCCAAATGAAGCGCAATATCTTCCACAACCGCACAGGCACCCTCTTTAATCAAAAACACGCTGTCCGCTTTAAACTGTCCACCAGCCTTCTGTGTCCACTCTGTCAGCAAGCAGATAGTGCTCTCCATATTCTCTCAAGGGTGTCAACATAAAATCATCTCGGGTTTGATCACTGAATGCCATAATGTTGCCTGCAGGCTCATCATGAAAGCGATCAGCAAAGGCTCTCTGGCAGGTTCTTTAGTCCAGCTGGATGCCGGCAGCACTGATCGCTTGGCTCAACAAAACCTTCAATTCCTGAGCATGCTAATAACAGGACACTACCCAGCTGGCTTTTTGATGCTCGTTTATCTGCTAGAGATAGACTCACTTCTAGTCGCCCCGACGCTGGTCACCCCGTTACCTAAAAAACCCAAATTGCCAACCACTCCTCATTTGAACCAGGTGTCACAACCACGGCAACCCAGCAGAGATGTGCGCAGAGCTCACAAGCTCAATGTTAATATGAGGGAGATACACCTCCTTGAGATTAAATACTGCGAAGACACGCGGCCTGGACACCAATAAGAGGCCTCTAGAAAACAACATGAAGTTCTTTGTAAGCGCTTTAAGGCCAAGAAAGTTGTCCTTGACACCATTCTTCTTGGTGTGGGAGGCTCTATCTATACCTCACACACTTTGAATCACCTTAGAGAGCTCGGCCTTGATACACAATAAAGCCTTTAAAACTGCCCTCAAGTTACATGCTCATTCTGTGCCCTATGCACATAAATTGTCAACTACTAGACGCGCTCTTGAAAAATCTAGTTGCTCTCAAGGTCTTGATTTGGAGCAGAGGGCGGCTTGTCACCCTCCAGATCCTCCCTAGTTTTTCCATCTCCCTGTTGGTGGAGATTCACGGCTCTTCGGGCCAATGTGTCTCCTTTTCCTTAATTGATGTAGGGAGTGGTTCCACCACCTACGTAGTTTTTCTTTTTCTTTTCTTTTCTTTCTGGAAGAGAAACCGAGGAAGCACATAAAAAAACATAGGGAAAGCTGGCACAAATGCTTGTGACAGCAGATACTGGACAGACATACTTTAAGTGGTCAACTACTAGCGGAAATCCATGAAACTAACCAAACTGACAGCCAAGACCCTTAGACTAGCAACTCATCCTGGACCGACCCTGAGATCATGTTTTGCACAGATATGAATGTCAGCTGCCTACATAGTATTTCTTCTTTTATTTTCTTTTATTTTCTTTTTTTCTTGTCAGCAGCACTTGCCCATAGACATGGAGGGCACTTACTTTGTAGTTATCCTCTTTGTCAGCAACTTGATAACCATGATAATCAGGTCCATTCTCTTCCTTTATGCCAACACCGATCACAATGCAATATGACTACTATTCATATTGCAGAAGTACTGAGAGACACAATCTTCCATGATGAAAGATAATGTAAGCAATTATTAAGTACAAATTGAGTTTGGCGGCAACATCAAGTGCCACTGCAGTGCACAGAATGTAGGCAGCAAAGTTCAAATGACTCAGCAGGGCAGGCGGTGTACTGCGCAATATCCATGATTTGTTTCAGGTGAGGGGATTAACCAACACGGCCAGGGTGACACAGCTGCTCGCAGGAAGCTACCAGGAGAGCTGACCAAGTATTTTATTCACTATGCCATGACATTTCCTTGAGCAACCAAGTACACACCTTGGATTGGCCGCGTATTTGCATTATTTCATGCTGCGTATTGCTTCTTCTTCCTATAATATTCAATCATGATATTCAATACTTCACTTTCCAAAATTCCCCACGGGACCAATCTCGCCATAGAAATCCAGCTTAGTACAAGAGGAACTGCCGGTTCAGGTAATTGGTAACGCGCTTGGCTGTAAAGCCAATGGCGCACAGCACAAGATGGGAGGGGGAGCAACAAGTGTCTGCAGACAGCCCTGCCAAGCTCAAGGCATCAAAAGAAAGGGAAGGCTAGCCCAATGCATATGAACGAGTATGGTTTGAGCGACAAAAGTTTATGTCATGATTTGTATCTACCTGCCCATCACTCCATGACAATACTGCCGTGTACATGGTACTTCTGTCTCATCATGACATAAACCTGCTTCTGTCTTTATGGGACTTTTTTGTTGTGTGACTGTTTTGATGAGTCATGACCCTGTTGACTGAAGATGTCCTTTAAGTAAAAACCTCAATTAGCCAAGGGTGGATTGGCATTTTAAGCACAGAGCTTAAAGGGAAAACCTGCATTGCCAGTCGTCTGCGCTTTCACAGCGTCGTAAAACCATCTGTCACATGCATACGGCGCTGTGGGAATCAAACAAATATGCTAAACAAGCACATACGCTGCCGTGAATGTTCAAGCCGTTTATGTACCAGCTGATGACTTAACAGATCCAGCTAGTGCTACAACTTTCACTCAGTATGGGAATCCAAAACATATGTAACATTATGTACAGGTACCACAAGTGGAATCTCCTCTGGTGTGAGTCTAGGGCGCCTTGTAATATTGATCAAAAGACCGACTTGCAAGACTCAATTGAGTGATCTGCGGCGCGATTAGCTCAATTCAAGTGCCCAATGGTGCCGTACAAGCATAGCCCAAAATACATGGGGTGCCTCCGGAGGAACCTTAACCAGATTGATCCGTCTACGGCGCCTTAGCAGGATAAACGATTCCTCGCGGGTACATATTTATAAATAATAATTCGGCAGGTTAGCCATGTGCTCGGCGGATAAGGCTTCATGAAGCTGATCAGTACGGGTATCTCCCCCAATTTCATTTAGAACACAAGTAATCCCCCGCTGGATCCTGCCTAATAAAGGGAGGAATGGGCCCTAAGTTAGGGCCCAGAACCAATTTGAATTCCAGAAATATAATCTTACTTGTTTTGAATCATCGAACGGTCATCCTCGTTTTAGACATTACATTAATATATATCGGAAATCACCAATATAGGATCAGTTTCCTTGATTCACAGCAAATTTGACTCCCAGTAATCGACGATTTGATGGCTGCCTGGCGGCTCCTTGCGAGGTCGAGGATCTTTGGCCAGGTAGACAAAGGACAAGATTGTCCTGCAGGACCAGATTCCTTATCTTTTCCAAGCTGGGCTGAGGTTTATTCATTCATCATGCATCATGCAGGCTGGATGCGCGGTCCCAGCGTCGCTGAGAATGGAGAGGGACTTTCAGCAGCGGGCGCAGGCAGGGGAGCGTATCTTCCCAGGATCCCGCGAACAAGTGAGCATTACGAAGAAATGTACGGAACAAAAGAAGGGGTAGGCACTGAAAGGCATGACTTATGGGAGCCTCAGACTTATTAATATTGCTGGTTCAAAAGGACTTTCTATGGCTGGAATTTGGTGCTTGGTCTATTACTAATAGTATTAGATGCTTCTTTAGGATTGTAGATGCGGGCAAAAGCAGCGCAATTAAATAAAATATCTTCTTATGAATCAGTGCCCTTTGTATTGTTAGGCAATTCTCTGAGATTGACACGTTGCTTGACTAATGTCAAGCACCCTTGCATGCCTGCAGGATCAAGATGCACCTACCTCTCCGCCAGACAGCATGATCGATCTCGGGCAACCACCTTCTGACCCAGATCCTCAGCAAGTCACTCAGGTACCCAAACGCGTATGATCTCCGGGCGCCACTTGTGTGGATAGTGATGGAGCATCAGCGCGCCCTCTGGGATAGTATGCGCAGCATTTGCGCATTTGTGCAACATCAGAGGATGGGCCAGCACTGAACAGTCCCGGCAGTATGCGCGCACCTATCCCTGCGTTCATGTTTAGCCCTGTGCATGTCTTGTTCTGCGCTGTACTTATCATTGTGAAATTGCCAGTGCCAGGCTTACGTAACCCTCTTACGAGAGAGGGATGCTCGTCTCGCTTTTCTCAGGAGCCGATTACACCAGAAGGTTACTCAAGACACCCAAGACAAGAGAAGCAGCCCTCTCAGACACCTCCTATCTCCCCTGATAGAGACCCACCTGCCACAGGAATCCCTGCGTAATTCAGATTATGTCAAGATCAAGGCTGCAGATGCTTCACCAGCACACAAGTCAAGAGTGAATTGTGCTTATTGAAGGTCTTTGGCTCATGGGCCGCAGCACATTGTAGCATGTCACAGCAGGCGCATCACAAATTTGAAAAATGAAATGGCAAACAGCTAAAGAAAGAACGCCAGAAAATTAAACAATATAATGTGGATTTTGTGGACAATCATGCAAAAAAGTACCACTTAACTCCAGATTGTGCTCTACCGCTGTCACCACGCAATGCAAGCTAGCCCTCCTGCCAGAAAGCCTACTTTTGGAGTCCCTTGTATAGAGTAATACAACAGGGGAATGATCAAGTACGAGGTTTTCTTTTCCTTCCAATGACCTTCTTGGAAGGTTCTTTTTCCCGACGCAAGAGGCCCCACAGCTTTGAATCTCCTGTGTGCAATTCTGCAAGGTCATGCAGCAGCATGTGCACTGCTCGTGCATCTTGCTCCTCTCTTCTCCCCGCCCCCATCCCAGTGTTGTGCCCTGTGCTGCTCTGCGTTTGCTCTTCTTGACCCAAAGCGTGGTCATCTTCTGCCCGTAGACTGCAACCTGCGCAGACAGGGAATCAAGTGTGTTCTGCTTGTCTGAGTGTGGATAAGTAACTGGCAGCACCATAGCACTTGTGGCGCTGGCGGCAACATACCTCGCAAAGCAGGTCTTTCACACGAGACATAGCGGCTTTGCCTGAAATACCTGCACCTACCTTGCCTCACTGCACTGGAACGAACGATATGGTCAAGAATTAGTCATTCACCCAATGAGATAACAAAAGTACACCCAGCTCCCTGCAGTGGAGCACAATCTGTTCACAAAGTAGCATAGCACAGCCGCACACGGACCTGCCCGTCTCCTTTGCAACGCTGCAGCTGCAGCTTCCTTCAGGCGCTGCTGCAGCTGCACGCGTTTAGCCATCTGCTGCTGGCGCTTCTGCCGTTGAACCAGAAGGGACGTCAAACGGAATTGTAGCTGGCCCAAATGCTCACCATCAGGCAGCAAGCCCAGGCCACGGCAGGCCCTGAGGGTGATCGCTAAATCCTGCGGTGGAAGATGCCACAGCAGGCTGTGAGGGTGATCGCTATGTGTTGCGGTGGAAATACCACAGCTGGCCGTGAGGGTGATTGCTATATCCTGCGGTGAAAATTGCCACAGCAGGCCGCGAGGGTGATTGCTAAGTCCTGCGGTGGAAATGCCACGTGCACGCATGTGGAAAACACATCAAACAAGCACAACAGGCCTAGCCTGGGGCAGCACGTGAGGCGGGGCACTATGTAGCAGGGATCGGTGCAGCCCACCATCCTCCTCAAAAATTGGACTGGTTGACAAGGCACATCGTGCCCATCTCCCCTCAAATTAGGCATGGACATGGGAATTACGCCAAGAGCAGACGCAGCAAAAAGTGCTCAGCTGTCCAGTCTGTCTTGTGCACAGACCACCCTCCTTTGCAACGCCAAGTTCGCACTGGGCTATGTAGTGCAGTTAATTGCAGCAGGATGCTGCACACCACAGCATGCTGACTCCGTGCTCAAGCTCTGAAACCGCAGAATGCTCAGCCATACCGAGCCAGCCAATGCCTTCCCCCCTCCCTTCCACCAAACTTCCCTCTGCCATACTCCCTTCTTTGCGAGTACCCCATGCACCAGCAGCCTCGCACCGTCTCTTCTGTCTCCTGGCACAGAGGCGTGCCTGCTCTTGATCTCGCCCTCTCTACGTGTCTATCCCCACTTCTCACCACAAGCCTCACTTGACCTCAAGGAGTCTCAAGAACCCATGGATACGTTCATCCAAATACAACCATGTACACACCAGCCACGCGGAGTGAGTCTGCCCTTTCAAGTCAGTCACGCAGAGTGAGTCAGCCACGCAGAGTGAGTCAGCCATGCAGAGTGAGTCAGCCACGCAGAGTGAGTCAGCCATGCAGAGCGAGTCCGCCCTTCAAACCCCCCCCCTCCACGTTGAGATCTGTTCCTTACCATGGGCCAGCAATGTTGAGCAGGACGAGGGCAACAAAGCACACAGCACGCACACACGCACGCAGTGGAAGCGCTTGATTTCCTGGCCTCCCCCCCTGGCTGCCCCTCTTCCATTTTGTGTGCCTGCCCCCCTTTCCAGGTGTTGCTCCTCACCATGAGTTCCATCCGGGGCAGCTGCAACGGCAGTGTTGACAGTAGGGCAAGCAAGGCCGTGTAGCTGTGCCGCGCCTCCTGCTCTGCAACACCAGGGCTGCCATCATGGCTGTCCGCCCCTGCAGCGCCGCCCAGACCACTCCTGCCCAGACCCGCACCGCTGATCGGGCTGGCGCTCAAGCCAGCGCTACTGCCGTTGCTGCGATCACTGATACCTTGTCTCTTGCCAACACTGCTGCATCTTTCAGAGCCGCCCATATTGCCCCACCCTGAGCCCTCCATATCTTGGCCCCCGCCATTGCTGTTGGCACCTCCGCTGCAGCTGCTGCTGCTGCTTGCAGCTGCGCCATCGCTCCTGCTGCTGCATGCTTCATCATCAGGCGGGTACAAGCTGCCTCCTTCTGTCTCACCCTGTCCACGCAAGCCCCCTCCATCACCCCCGCCATAGCTGCTGCCGTCTCCACGAGATACTAGCTGACCTGCCTGCTCTGTGCCTGCTGCCCTTCTTTGGTCCCAGGCCTGTGCTGCGGCTGCCACACCACCCTCGTCACCACCATCACAGCTATGGGTGATGCAGGTGCTATCATGCGTTTGTTGGCCGCTGTCTGCAGCCCCAGGCGCCTTGTCGCTCCGTCTATGGATGGCTGTGCGTCTCCTGACGCCGCCCAGACCACCCAAGCCTGCGCCCATGCCTCCCTCCAGCTCTTGCACCACCCTCCCGCCCCGCTGCATCACATTCCACAGCAGCAGCGACAGCTGCGCTGGGCTGAGCTCCTGCCTGGCAGCCGCAGCTGCTGCTCTCTGCAGCACGTGCGTCCACAGCTGTGGGGGACTGTGGGTCAAAAAGGGCAGGCATATCAGGCGAGGGTGTGCAACCAAGCGTGTGCATTCTGGAGACCATGCTCAGCTGCGCTTTCCGCCTGCCTGCCTCAGACTGTCTGCTCGTGAAGTGGAAGTGTTCCCTCGAGCTGGAACGGCCCCTCAACCAAGCTGCACGCCTTGCTCACAGTGTATCAGTGCAGATGCAAAGGAGGCAGGCTCAGGAGGCAATGTGCCCCCCCAACCCTCTCAAGGCAGGTGCAAAAAGGCGTGCAGGCAGGCACGAGGGTGCACAAATCGGTGCCGCCCACACCCAATGCCCTGACGCCGCCGCCTGCAAACACTTTGTGCGCGGAATATTTTTGCGGGCTTGCGTCAAGGCCTGCGAGAAGGCCTCACTGCAGTGCTGGAAGCCCTTTTGAGGCACGCACGATGTAGATAGAGCCTTTGGATCCTCATTGGGGCACTAAATGATGCTGGGCAGATGAGTGAGTGACCCAAGAAGACTGACGAGTCACCCTTCACCCAAGGCCCCGGTGCTTCTCGCGAGGGGCCATGCTGTCACACACGCAGCCTTGAGGACAGTGACCTCACTAGAGCGCACTGCGCGCCCAGAAGCCGGCGCCTGCTCCTATCCATTGTCTCCCGAGCCGCACCAACCCAAGGCGACATGTAAGTGCGTTTTTGCAGGGGATGATCAGCAACGTAAGGGCCAAGCCGCGCAAGGACTTAAAGCCATTCGTGTGGCTCATGAGGCATGGGGCAGGTGAGCCACTTAAGGAGGGAATGGGCCACTCAAGGGGCGGATGGGTCACTCAAGGGCCCCCGGTGTGTCATGCAAGGAGCGCACAAGTCACCGTTATCCCAAGGGCCCGATAAGTCCTGCAAGTCGCCGATGGGTCACACTTACCTCGAGGGGCAAATGAGTGACCTAGGAGGCCAGCATGTCTCACTTCACCCAAAAGGGGCAAATGGCCACCTGATACGCCATCACCCTTCATCTAAGGGACAAATGGCCACCTGATACGCCATCACCCTTCATCCAAGGGGCAAATGGCCACCTGATACGCCATCACCCTTCATCCAAGGGGCAAATGGCCACCTGATACGCCATCACCCTTCACCCAAGGGGCAAATGGCCACCTGATACGCCATCACCCAAAAGGGGCAAATGGCCACCTGATACGCCATCACCCTTCACCCAAAAGGGGCAAACGAGCCACAGCAGTTGCCCCCACGCACCCTGCCTTAAGGCTCGCAAGCCCCGCGGACAGCTCCACTAGCTGCTGCACGTCCATGGCTTCCAGCAGTCCAGGAGCCAAGCCAGAGTTGGGCTCGGACACTGGCCCAAACCCTGCCATCCCTCTCCCTGCCTCACGTGGGGGCCTCAGTTGGGGGTCAGCGTGGCCCATCAGGCGCTCAACCAGGGCTGCCCACACCTCTGGCGGGGGGTGCTGCCTGTTGAGAACAGGGGATGAGGGGGATAACAAATTCAGACAGTTTTGCATACCATGGCCAGCTGTCGTGCCGGCAGGCATTGCGGGCAGTAGGATTTGTGCGCCCTGACACGCTCAACGCCGTGTCACATGGCCCATGTACCTTGCCAAACCAGCTTTAGCATCGTTGTGGGATGCCCAGCAAACTTGCATGTCCTGGTGCGCACACCCTGGACGGCAGTGCTGCCAAGGCCCAACAAGGGGGCGCATGGTGCATATGGATGCAAGGGCCCTATTACGCATGCAGTTGCTCGCAGAGAAAGCGCGGGGTATGCCTGCCAGGCACCTGAGGAAGCCCAGCGCCCTGATGATGGTGCTGGCTCCTCTGGCATCCAGCACGGGGACCGTGCTCAATAGATGGGAGAACATCCTGCGTGAGATGGCGTCGGGTGGTCAGGAGTGAGATAGCGTGAGATAGCGTCGGTTGTAAAGGTGCATGTGACAGCCACATTTGTGAGGCACTCGCAGGCGCCCAAAGAGCCTGTGGGACAGACTGCAGTGCCCCTTGGTGCCCGTGCAAACTTGCGACATGGGCCTGTGTACCATGCCCAGGAACCTTCAGGCAAGTAAGGCCCTTAAGTTTTCAGCCAAGCAAGGATCTGAAAGCCAACCCACACTAAGAAAATGTTGATTCGAGGCAAGCAAGGATTCAAAATCTGAAGGAAAGCGAGCCAAGCACATATGTGGATCATAACCTATTTTATAACCTATGTTAAATTATTCTTGTTTGTAACCTATTTCAAAATATTCTTCCTTTTCTCTCATACTGTCTCAGACAGCGCTGCTGTGCAATCACGCACGCCTGCCCTAGCTAGTGCAGGAAGTCACCTGAGTGCTGAACTGGAACGCGCAAATCCCCCTCCCCTCTGGCAGCTCATTCCCCCATAAGGAACTGGACTTCCAAAAGGCAACAGACTTGTTGCCAAAATTGTTGAGCTTCTGCCCACTCACCCGTGGCCTCTGCTCACTCACCCACCTGCTTGTGGCCACTGCCCACTCATTTACCCCAAAATGCGTCGTAAGGGGTCAGTCTAGGTCAGCGTGCACGGAGCTCTCCATCGCCTTCCTGAGTCCCTCGAATTCCCCAGCACCTTCCTGAGTCCCCCAGCGCCTTCCCGAGTATTTCAGCACCTTCCTGTCTTCCCCAGCTCCTCCCCGAGTCCCCCAGCACCTCCCCAAGTTCCCCAGCACCTCCCCAAGCTCCCCAGCACCTTGAGCCCTGCACCTTGAGACAGGAGGGATGGCGGGAACGGGTGCAGGGCCCATACCAGCCCAGGGTCTGGGCCAGTTGCCCTTGACCTGACCTTGGGCAGAAGCCTTCTGCAAGCCCAATATGCAGCTCAGGAATTAGACCCCATGAAGTCTCATGCAAGCCTTGCGTCCACCTACCACTGCAGCAGTGCCCGGTACAGCGCTCCATCAGATTGGGGGCTCTGGGCATCCATGCCCCGCCCCCGTGAGGCCCTTGAGTTGTGGGATTGGAGCCACGCCAGCTGATTGAATGCCGCAGTAAGGATGATGGGGAGGCTACTGCGTCTGCGCATGGGGCGGCCTGCATGCAGGGGCGCAGCAGGAAGGCAGGAGCAGGTCAAATGGTGAGGGGAGGCAGCCGTGTCCACACAAGATAAAGGTCTAGTGTGTGCATGCGCGTGCTTACTTGTGTGTGTGTGTGTGCTTTTGTTTGATTATGTGTGCATGTGCTCGCGTGCGCTTTTGAGTGCTTGCGCGTGTGTGCTTTCGTATGCTTGTATGTGTGTGCGTGCACGCGCGAGTCTGCATGATAATGGAGAGTTCAGCGGTTTATGTATGTTCGCGGAAAGTCCACGAGAGACCGCAGCGGATGGCGTGCCAATTGTACTGCACCTCCCGGCCAGCCATACACTGCTGCACCTATGTTGCACCTCCCGGCCAGCCACACGATGCTGCACCTACGCTGCACCTCCCGGCTAGCCACGCGATGCCCACACGTCCCAAACGGCCACATGATGCGGTGGTTTGGCTGCTGCCTCATCTCATGCGTGCAGAAGCTTCATTGCAGTCACCAGGGCAAGATGCATGCATGACCCGTGAGCCTCAAGTCCAATTGAGGGTAGGGGCCAGGAGGGAGAGTCCCACTATTTGAGGCGTAGCTGCGGGAGTGAGGATGACTGATAAGGCGCAACCCACCGACCGTAACCACGGGAGGCTTACAAGAATTGGTTGCCATGGTTCTCAAACCGTTGACCCCACCAGTTTTGAAGCAGGGTGGGTCACGGGCGACCTGTCTGCAATCCTTGCTGCCAGCTGTCTAGTCTGCGCAGGCCTGGGAAGGCCACGGCCTCCACTCACCCTCTGCTGCTGCATTCAAGGCGCGCGCCTCACACTGCAGAGCCAAGTGAGCCGCGCGCAGCCGCAGCCCTGGGACGGGTGCCTGACGGCACAGCAATCAAGAGCACAATACAGCTATTGATGGAGCAGCTTCAGAAGGATGGATGGATGGTGATGAGAGCCTATAACGTTCATAAGCAGGGATGGAGCTTGCGGCCGTCAAGAAATGGGGGCGGGCAGGAGGAGAGTTGCTAGAGTGCGGCAGGCCCCATCTATGGAGATGGAGCTTGCAGCAGTGAGGAATGAGGGGAAAACACTCCATGGTGCTGGAGTGAGCCTGTGGCCCAGATGTGCTGGCGTGGACATGTGGCCTATTTCGTGGGCCAAACAGCTCTCTGGTCAGCCATGGCTAGCACCAGGGGCATTGATGGAGCCCGAGGTAGCTCGGCAACAAGGCTGACTGCCTGCTTAATGCCTCACTTGGCAGGTGCGTGTTTGCATGCTTGTGCGCAACATGACATGGCCGCCGTGCATACTAGGGGAGGACACGCATGCGCATGAGGCTGGGGCCGCGAGCGGGCGGCTTGGAGCACAGGGTACACCATCAGGGCGAATTATCAGGGCACACCATCAAGGCACGCCAGGGCACACCATCAGGGGCGGCTCAGAGTATAACGCATACCATCAGGGGCGGCTCAGAGCACAAGGCATATCATCAGGGGCGGCTCAGAGCACAAGGCACACCATCAGGGGTGTTAAAGGATTGGATGCCTGTGTCCCAGCGCCACCTTTTGGCACAGAGACAGTGCACTGTGAGACCGTGCACGGCTGCACCCGCCTGTGTGCATGGGTATGAGCCTTCCAAAGCCTTGTTAGAGATACCTGTTTTGAGGAGGCTGCGGAAATCAGAGGCGCGTCGTCAGCCACGTTGAGGATGTTGGCCAGACCTGTGAAAAAGGAGCATGCCGGCATGGACTGCCTTTTGGCATATACGAGCACAGAAGCATCTGCCCACCATCTGCGTAAGGCGCACCACAAGCTCCTTGCGCTGATGGTGGCACCGTGTAAGTTGCTCACCAACTAACTAGCCACGGAGCGCCATGTCTGCCGCTTGGTCGGCTGCGTGCGCCCTGCCTCCAAGACACGCCCCTCTCACACATGGCATTGCCCTCAGAAGGCAATTGATGGCTTGTGTTGCTGGCCTGGATCTCTGCCCTGAGTACAGCGCCCTGTGCTGGACGCTGGATACATTCTAGCCTAGGGTGCCTGCTCCTACATGCAGCACCTTTTGAGTGCCCCATGCAGTGGAGTGCCATGCAGTGGAGTGCCATGCAGAGCCCCATGAAGTGGAGCCCCATGCAGTGGAGTGCCATGCAGTGGAGTGCCATGCAGAGCCACATGCAGCGCCCCATGAAGTGGAGCCCCATGCAGTGGAGCCCCATGCAGTGGAGTGCCATGCAGTGGAGCGCCATGCAGCGCCTTTTGAGCACCCATCAGTGGAGTACTGCAGCGGCACTGCGTGCCTAACGTAGGACCGCACATGCAAAGCAGGCAACATGCTTGCACATGCTCACACAAACGCAAACACACAACACACACACGACAGGTAAGCATGTTCTAACAGACGTGCGCACACGCATGCAAACACACATGTGCACACAAACCAAGGCAGAGTCTCCCTCTGGCCCTTTTGGGTACCTTCAACAAAGGTCGGCGCACCTTTGAGGTTGGCACAGCGTGAGATGGCCGCTGTGAGCTCTGGTGGGTCCATGGGCCACACCCGGCCACTGCTGCTGCCCCCGCGACCCATGCTGCCCCGTCTGCCGACTGCCCTGGAGACGCTGCTGCTGCTGCTGTTGCTGCTGCTGCTGCTGCTGCTGCTGAGAGCAGCATCTGTATTGCTGCCGCTGACAGGTGCAGTGCCAACGCTGCTGCTGCTGCTGCTGTCCCCAGCAGGCCTACTCAAGGGGTCTGGACGCGCAAGGGAGGGCTGTAGGTGTGGCAGCAGCTGCACCAGGTCAGGGTCAGCAGCGGTGCCAGGTCTGGGCCAGACAGGGGCAACCCTGAGAGCAGTCAGGCTGGTTGCTCTGAGGCCCTTAGGCGTGGCCATGCTGCCGTCGCGCTTGGCACGCCGCACGACCGCCGCCGCCGCGCGCCGCCTCTCCCGCTCACTGCGCGTGGTTGTCCAGGGTGCTGTGCAGGTGTGTGCGTGTACAGGTTTACACAGCATGCTGTGCATAGCATGCCCATATCTGTGTGTGTGCGTGCATGTGTGTGTGTGTGTGTGTGCGCGTGTGTGCAAGGGCGCGCAAGCAAGCGCGACTGCATTCCTATTAAGCTCATGTTCACAGTGTTGTAAGGAGAACTCAGGAACAAATGCATGAATGCCTACTTCTTGCACCATGTGCCGCTGCCTGCCAGTCACAGAGCCTGGAAACACAGGTTTGGTTGTGAGGTGACAAGCTCACAGTACAAAGACCACCAACACTTCTCCTACTGCATACAAGACAGGTCATCATCACTTTTACTTTACAATGTAAGCACAGGCTGCTTTCGAGACTCACTGGCGCTTGCGTCTGATGATGTGCAGCCAGGTCGGAAAAGGCCTCCTTTCGCTCACCCGGCCCTCAAGCTGTGTGCTGCTGCTGCTGCTGCTGAAGTGACGCAGCTCATAGAGGAAGCTGCAGGACTTGCGCTCAGGCAGCAGCACAACTGGCCTGCCCACGCTGCTGGAGCCGTGCTGTGCTATCAACCCTGACAAATAGTGGGTATGTCTTGGCAGTTGGGCAATTCTTGAGGTTAGGTGTGGCCAGTCTGCTTGATGAGCGAAAGGAGTCATGGCGAAGGCGTTGCCATGTGCAGAGAACAGGGTTGGCCAAGGGGAACCAATCCCAAGTGTTGCTCCCGCCAAGGCTTGTGCTGTCAACGGCGGGCAAATTGATCGAGGTGCTGGCTGAGTGGCAGAGGTCCTTGCAGATTTGAAGAGTTGGAGATGAAGCTGTGGAAGGTGCATCAAATGGAGGTGATGTGGAAAGGGGCTTGGATGACCATTCCTAATTCTTGGGGGAGATGGACAGGTTCGTGGAGACAAACAGTCATTCACAATACAGCAGCATCTTATCCCGTGAGCAGCGGGACTGAATGGAACTTTGGAACGTGGAAACCACCCAAAGTTGTTCAGCCTGGCATAGAAGAGTCGCTGAAATGATCCAGCATGTCTTACAAGCATTCGAAGCTTCAACTACATTGATATAAAAATATAATAATTCATTAAGCAGTGCCGAGATGGATGTCCTATGACCAGCCATGCTTCATTTTGAATTGGCCCAGTAAGTTGTCCTCAATCATGTTCTGGCTCTGTACTTTATGTCACAGTGGGCAAGCACCATGGCATGCTTTGTAACTAGCTTGGTGTCGCACGTTTTGAATGGATTGGAAAGTTGCGAAGATAACCCCTCTGTACAAGAAGGGCCCCATGCTTGACCCCAACAGCTATCGCAAGCTGGCGGTCAGTGGCACCATGTACAAACTATATGCAAATCTTATTCGCTCCCTGCTTACAACTTGGTGCATTTCAAAAAGCAAGACACTGGACACACAGTTTGGATTCTACCCAGGCCGGAACACTCTACAGCCCATGTTCATACTTGGGCACCTGTAGCAAGCTGCACGCACCATTCAGCCAAGCAACTCTTCCAGGCTGCATACTGACTTTACTGACTTTAAACAAGCCTACGACACAATCCCCAGACAGGCTCTATGGTCGTATTTCCATCGCCTATGCATGCCTGCATCTCTCCTCTCTGCTCTTGAAAGCCTGTATGCTGGCGACCAGTACCTCCTACAAGGCGGGCGTGAAGCTGCAAGGGTTAAGCCTTCAGTGGGTGTGAATCAAGGGTGCCCTTTGTCTCCAATGCTCTTTTTGTTGTACATTTATGACTTTGGGATGATTGCTGAGGGAGTCACTGGGTCAGAGGATGTGCTGGTCACGCACACGTTGCATGCGGATGACCTGACACTGCTAGCTAATGCCCCTGATGCCATGCAAACCATGCTTAACAGGCTTGTGGTCTGTGCATGCTCCGAACACCTTACCATCAATACTGCAAAATCAGAGGTGGTCCATTTCAACAAAGCGCGGTGCTCAGGTGCCCATTTTTATGCTAGCCGGAGCTGCTTTACAGTGCTCTGACTCGTTTAGGTACCTCGGTGTGACTTTCCACCGGACACTTAACATGACAGCCTCATCTGAGCATGCAGCCACACAAATGCTTGCAGCAGCTCATCAAATATGTGAATTTGTATAAGACACTGCCCTATGTGACAGACCGTTTGCTTCCCTTTGGCAAGCTAAGGCATGTGAAGTTCTTGCTGGTATGTATGGCTGTCAGGTTTGGAGCTCAGGGATGTTGTGCAAAGGTGATGTATTCAGGCCTACCTTACGTGCATTGCATTTGAATTCTTAAAGGGCACCCTAGGTGTGAAGCGGTCTGTGCCTAACTGGGCTGTACCACGCGAGTGTGGGCACGAACTTCTGCAATCCTATTTGTTTAGAGCCATTGATTTTTACAACGGCTTCTTGTCCTCTAATAGTGCCACTCTTAAGCAGGCCCTTCACGCAGACCTCAAGCTGGTGCCTTGCGCTAAAACATCTTGGGTTTCGGACATTGTGCGCGCCATTAAGGGATTGCGAGGCTGTGACACATGTACACAAGCTTTCTTGCAGGGGCACCTTATTTTTTAACCTTATTTTTTACTCAGATTTCACTCCTGGCCTGAGGTTTAGGATAAGAACAATGTGGACATTGCTGACATGAACCCCCTTGGAAGCGACAACAAACTGGTGTCTTATCATTCTTGATTTGCTTGTCCCCTTCTACATTTTCAAGCTGATTTACGTACTCATGTGCGGAATGGGTGAGCCCCCTTATGCCACCTCACTATCTGTGTCTTGAACTTACTGAGCATGTACTTAGGAATGTGAGCAGGTTTCGTTTGCATGAACATACTCTTGCGTTGGAATCCTCTATCTGGCGCAATTGAAATGGCCACTGTGACAAGTGCTCCTGTGCTGCAGTGCAAAATGAGATGCATGTCCGTTTTCACTGCCAAGGTTAGGTCAGGTTACATAGCTGTATCCACTGAACGAGGGCAGCTGAACTGAAACCTAGAAGGCCTGCACCCTGTACCTACTAGTACTACTACCACTATAGACTAGTAGTCTATAGTGGCGCAAACACAAGAAGAAAGGTAATGTCTGGAAGCTGGCTTTTTCACTGCCAAGACTTGATCGTGCTCTCTCTCAAAAAGAAGTTTTCGTTCCTTTTTCCCTTCTGCCAGTTCTCTGTGGAGGTCTCTTATATTTTGCATGCATGCCTTGCCTAGTCAGACTGTTTAAAATTTCCTTCCTCAACGGCACAATAAACTCTGCCATTTCACCTCGGACATTAGACTTTTTTTTGGCCAGTGAAGACCAGCAACAAAACAAGCAGCCTAATGACCAGGCTGATAGTCAATAACCTGTGACTGGAAAAGACGATGCCAACAACCCCTGTTTGCGCGAATCAAGGAAGAAGCTTCCGTCTGTTGCAAGCACTAGGCAAAATCCCACCATCAAACTAGGGAGGAGGTCATTAATGGGGTAGGAGGGTTCTGAAAAGAGCCATGCACTCTTTCCGCACAATTGATACAAATGGTCTATTTCTATTCCGCCTCCTGCCGGAGCATTTCTGTTGTGAATTTCCTCAACAAGGGCTTACGAAAAGCAGCTCTTCTGGTTGCAACACAGTTTCATACAAGAAAAGCCAGGGCGCAGGTCTTCCTGAGCCATCAGTCACAGTCTTAGAGCCTTCATTACTCTGAAAGGGAACCACGTTCTCCTCACGCTACACCTACAAACGCATAACAGCAATTTCTGCTGCAATCTAAGGATTCCCTGTAGTCCCCAGATCTCACTTCAAAACTTCTTATTCATCATCTTCATAAACTGTGCACTCCATTGGGTAGCCTTGGTACCTACAGGCAACAAGCATCCAGCTCCATCCAGCTCTGTTGGCATCATTGTAGCAGAGTGCAGAAGTTTGTTTTAGGCTCATGGACAATCCCCGAAGGCTGCTTTGCAAAGCAGCACATTCACACCTCATTACCAATGCATTGAGATGACGCAATGTTACAGCAACTTTCCAAACTATTTCTCATGCTTGCATCAACGCATGCCGAGGCAGAACTCTTGCCAGGCCTGTTCACACCTCCATTGTTGGAACCCTCCTTCCATGAACACCATGTTGGAGCTGTTCCATCCGCCCCATCCAGGGGTTCCCTGCATAAACATAAGTCAACTGGTCAAAGATAATCATGATCATTATCATAACCAAGATCATCCCTTTCTTAAAGCGTCCTGGGGTCTACTGATTGGACCACCCGGATTCTAATATGATCACAAGTCATGATGTAACCTGTTGGAGACAACTCTTAACTGTTTCTAGCGGCACAACAAACTTTGCCATGTCATCTCAGATGTCACTTGTGGACTATTTTTGGCTGGCGATAACCAGCTAGAAGCCAATCAACCTAACGGCCAGGCTGGCGGAATCTCTAGCTTGTAACTTGAGCAGTCCAATCAAAATGAAAAGGTGCCATCCAAAGCACGTACCTTATACAACTCATAAGCCGCCTTCAGAGAGCGCGACTCCCGGCCAAAGCTGCGATCCAGGTCGTTGATGCCATCCTGTGTGATAGCCACAAGATGAATGCGAGGTGTGGGATTGCACTGTTGCTTTGAGGCCAGAATGTGGGACCTTTCATTACTGAAGCCAATCTACAAGCACTGCTGCAATGCCAGACTTGCACAGAGCACGTGCCTTGTACTTGTCAGGTCTCAAGCGCAGTTTCGTATCAAGACTTCCACCTGCGTGAATGAAAGAAATTATGGAAGTTGAGCAACAAGACAAGAAGAAAGACCATCGAGGCAGTGGAAACACTCCCTGCATTGATTGAGAAAAGAGGCCACCTGGAACATTTGACAAGAGAGCTTAGGAACCTCGTGCACTGGGTATTGAAAATACATACCAATCGCACAGGTGAGGATGATCTTCTGGCCTTTCTTTAGCTTCTTTAGAGCTGTTTTGACATAGTCAGGATCCCGCTCTGCGCGTTGCAAGAGACAGTCATGGCATTGACATCTCTTCACAAGTCCAATTTTGTCCAGACAAGGAATGATTGCGCAACACCGTCTTAGCTTCTTGAGCTAATCTTAAGGCTCATCTTAAGTCCCACTCCTTGAAGGAAAAGTCAACTCAAGCATTTCATTTCAACTGGAAGCCTGGAGCATGGCACTGTTGATGCTGCACCAAATTTGACAGGCCACTTTCGGTCTAAAAATCATTAGTCAATTTTTAGTCAATTAGTCAGGCACAGCCTACAGGCACACATTCCCCACCTGTTGCCTTCATTGCAAATCCAGCCATTGCAATTTTCTTCACCTGGTCCCAGAAGGCTGTTCCCTGCATGCCAGCAAGGATACGGGCGCATCAGCATCATCATCAGCAGCACAGTCTCTAAGGAAGAACAAGCCGCACAGGTTTTGCTGTGTGATAGCCTTAACACAGCTTTCCTGTACGACAAATCCCTGCACGAGTCTTCTTTTAGAAAGGGCTGCGCTGCTGTTGGCTGGGCTAGGGGTTTGCAGAACACCATGCTGCGCACTGAGCTTGCATGTTGTATTTGAATCTAGCAGAGAAAAAGCATACATCCGTCTGGCCAGGTATACACCTCGACCAAATCTCTGCAAGGCAGGCAGTGTTTTTCATAAGATTTTGCCGAAATCTTCTGGCAAACAAATTTTTTTACAGCAATTTCTTTGCCAAAAAATTCGGCAAGTACTCTCATAAGCTTATTTACAAATAAACTCACTTATAAAATCTACTCCCAATTCTCCACTTAGGGCATGGGCACACGGACTGCGAGATCCCGCCCCTGAAACACTCCCAATTCCCCACCAAGGGCATGGGCACACAAACTGCGAGATCCCGCCCCTGATACACAGGACCCGCATCAATGCAAATGTCCACACAGTCCAGCCTTCAAAGTGGCTTCCATGCAAATGAAACAAAGTATCATGCCTTAGGCTAATTCGTCATCGCTATTAGAGATGGAGATAAGCTGTTGCGGCTGCTGCTGCTGCTGCTGCTGCTGCTGCTGCTGCTTGCCCAGTGGCGCTGGGCGCCGCTTCTTTGCTATTGACCACTTGGCCATTGCCCACTGAAATGGGAACTGCTCAAGGCCCCACACTTGTTGGGTGGCAAGGGTAAGGCAAGCATTTAGGTGCTCCTCTTCCGAGCAGTTGCGCTTCCTAGGCCCAGAAGCCTATCCACGAGTGTCTCCACCTGCTGCAGTCCCTTGCTGCTGCTCCGCCACAAGTGTGCTTGCATGGGCTGAATCAGCTCCTAGGGTTGTCGCTGCAGGGTAAATACACGCTGCTGCTGCTGCTGCTGCTACTGCTGCTGTTGGTGGAGGAGAGGGGGCAGGCTGAGCTGGGGCAGGCTGAGAAGGGGCAGGCTGGGCATTTGGCCAGAACTCTCTTAGACCCTCTCGTTTCATAAATACATAGTAATATTTCATATATTCATGGTACTATTTGGCTACAATGGGTGCTTCACAGAAAGTTTCCCCGTCACCATTTGGCTACAAAGAGTGCTCAGCGACGCCTGGCAAGGCGTCGTTGCGTCTGCGTCGTTAAGACGCAAGTGTAGCAAAGTTTCGCCGCGTCGCGCTTATGAAAAACACTGAAGGCAGGGATGGGCCATTCACGCATTTTGAATCATCTGCAAATTCGAGTTTCATCAAACATTCGCCGTACAGTAAAACATCAATTCCAGGATTTTAAAGACCCTCCCCCAAATGGGCCGTGCAATGTACCTGTTTTGCTCTGGTTTGCATCTTAGATCGGCCTCACGTTTACAACCTACACATAAGCATTGCTTTTTGATATGTGTATGTGGAATCAGGGGTTGGGGGGAGGGGGGAGGGTCAGCTGGCGTCAGTTCGCGCCTCCCCCTCCTCCGCCCCCTACTGAATTATTTGCACATTGCATATCCAAAACAGGCGATTGACACAACCCTGCCGCAAGGCCACGGTGCTGCCCCTCAAGGTCAAGGATGGGGTCGAGACGAACAAGGATGCGCTTGCGCTTGCTGCTGTCCTGTGGGCTGGGCATGCTGATTGCAATGAAGACACATACCCGGACACAAAGCCTACCTGCACGAATCTGTACAGGGGCAGGTTGATGGCACCCGCGGGATGCGCCGCGTCATAGTCCCCTTCAATGCGTACATCTACAATGGTCCAGCCCTTCTTCTGCATCTGGAAAGCCTGCTCTGGGGTGACACTCTTAAGGCCAATTGAGTTGAGCTCGGTGTGGACCATAGGCCAGATCTGCAATCAAAAAGGCGTCCAAGGAGGGCTGGGCGCACCTCATGAGCGGGTCTGGTCCATTGGAACTTAAAAAGCTATGCAAGAAGAGTCTTACAAAAAGTGAACCTCTCTCTTGGTGCATGTGCACATCAAGGTTCTTTGAGAGGATCAGTCATGAGAGCTGGATTCATTGGCGAGCTCAGAGCTGCTGCTCATGAGACACAGATAGCATCCAATTGGCTGCCTACGTGGCTGGCAGGGCCCCCTAGGCCTATTTAATTGCCCAGTATAGAACGATTGCCAACCACTCACTGTGTAAGGGGTACCAGACTTGGGCGTGATCCTTGTCATTTCCTCAGGCATGCTTTCTACGACTCCTGCGTACCGGTCATCTCTCACCCAGCGCAGGTTGCTGGCTGCGAAAGGAGAGGAGGCATGTACCCATTGTAGAATTGCACTGCGTAGGACGTTTTGGCTTTTCGCTCAGCCCATGCTCTCATGAACTACGCCACTTGCAGGCTTTGTTACAGGCGTGCTGAAGAGGCACTGGCTAGCATAAATATCTTTCTTGGCTGGCAGTCACGAAGTTGCGCTCTCTAATAACTCACCGTCCCACTTGAACCTGTAAGCATTGGAAGTATGTTCTTTTTGTGAGAATCTGTCTGTTTGAGTCTTGTTACACTGCTCCTCAAGCTTTGAGGAACTTGATGCGTGAGTGCTCACCCAGTAGCTCCCTTCTTCGCTTGGCAAGCGCCAGTTGGAAGCCTTGTTGCCCTGAAGGAGCTTCTGTAAGGAGTCCGGGGGTTGCCGGATGCAGCACATTGGCGTGAACATTTTTGCAATGTTTGTACTTGCATGAATGCGTCGCAAATAGCTTGTTATCGAATTGTTAGCAAATTTTTGCTTATTCAATTGGTTACAAACTCACTTTCAACCGGTTGGCTCGAACGGATTATGGAATTATGACGAATATGATGGATAATGATAAGGGAAAGGCAATTCCGTGATGATGTGTGCGGTGTGCATTCATAGCAATGCGCATCCCTCAGGTGGGTGGGCAGGGTTCATATGCATTGTGAGATTGGACACATTGAGTGAGTGCATTCACGCAATTCAGAACATGGCCAGGGATGTTTCCTCCCTGGAGACTGCAGACTTGCAACGCTAGCTAGAGCTGTAGCCTGCAACTGTGTGTGCTCCCGTTCTTCTCTTTGTGCTGCCACAGGCATCGCCGCTGCTTCGCCATCCTGCACCTGCGCCTGGACAACTGACCACTGTCCCTAAGGCAGCAGCACGTCATGCCCCAGTCCATGCCAAGCCACCTGGGGCTGACGTGCCAAGGCTTAGCCCGCCTAGTCAGCTTGCCGCCCTGTGGCAGAGAGATTGTGGCAGCGACAAAGACGGAGGCGTGAGAAACACCTTGCACTTCTCTGGCAGCGAGCCAAATGGGCGTCAGCCGTACCATGTCCACAGTCAGCAGGAGCCCGCATGCAGTAGCACCAGCAGCAATGGCGACAAGGCAGGCCCCAGCATGCAGCATAGCAGGGGCATGCATGAGAACAACACTGCAAGGGTAAGCAGGGCGAGAGGTAACAGCAGGGAACACATGCGCCGGCCCCCACAGCGACTGCCGGACCAGCAGCTGCCCGGAGTGCCGTACATGCAGCAAGCCGACGCTGCATCCCTGCCTCTTGCCTTCTCACGGGATGTGCAGCTGGGTGCTATCAGGAGCGTGGACACAGTGGCTGACCTGCATGATGTGTGCTCGCGCATCAGCGCGGCCCGCCTTCAGCAGCAGCAGGGCCGCAAAGGGAGGGGCAGCAGGAGCCTCCAGCCAGACAGCAGGCCGCAGCTGCAGCTGAAACAGCAGCGGCGGCGGCAGCCACCAGCCCCTGGAGCAACTTTCCTGTCGCAAGGCACTCCCCCCGCTGCTGTAGTCACAGCTGCAGCTGCCAAGCTGGCAGAGCTGCTCGCACGTGACACGCATGCAAGCAGCGCGCGCTCTGCTCGGTCGGCGGTCAGCCCGCACCCACCGCGCAGCCATACGCTTGCTGGGCAGTGGCAGCAGCCGCAGCAGCATCAGCAGGACGAAGTGTGGAGGCGAAGGGAGCAGCGGCAGCAGCAGCAGTGGCAGGAGGAGGAGAGCTGGTGGGGGCGTGTGGAAGGGGGCATGGAACAGGACAGCCCTGCGCCGGCTGTTGGTGCCATGCCCTTGGAGTACCGGCAAGCTGTGCGTAGCCTGTGCCGGCTGCTGTGCAGGTACGCGCTGCAGGTTGCTGCCTGGGTGTGCATGGGCAGGCGCTGTAGGCTGCATGGCCAGAATGACGTGTTTCGCAAGGCGGGTAGTCCATTGCACCTGCCTCATGATTCACGCACCAGGAGCACCAACAGTGCCCTTCAAGTTCTCCCAGGAGCAGGTGTTTTGTACTATGAGGCCTGTAAAGGCCACTTGTCAGAGGCATTTTAATGTCATCAGGCATTTTTTTCTTCGTTGCCCCAGCATGCATACATCATTCCAAGTCCTGCTCGTGCGTAACCCTCGCTCAGCCCCCTGCTTGAGAGCCGATGCTGCGTATGATCCATGCTGCGCCACTGGCTGATGCCCCCCTGCTTGAGAGCCGATGCTTGTGCATGCTAGTGTGGGTCCATGCCTGGCGTCCGCTGTGGGGCGTGCATGCAGACAGCCAGGCATGCGCGCTGATGGCCGTGAGCCGTGCATGCTGACAGCCAGGCATGCACGCTGACTGTCATGCAGGTGGATTGAGGGCTGCGTGGCCAAGGGCTGGCTGGGAGGGCTGCTGCACGGCTTTGCTGCTGGCAGGGTGCTGCTGTGCCTTGCGCGCGGCGTGCAGGTAGGGGTCAGGATCCTTGCGCAGGTGGCGCACCTGTGCCTGCTGGTATGTTTTGCCTTAGATGGCTGATGGACAAGGTTTCATTTGATGGCATCCTTGCATCCATGCCACTGAGATTGAAATGTGCATGTTGGCCTCGCTGACAGGGTCCAGCGGGGCTAGGAGCTGGTGCATAGCTCATATACCCGCATGCTCTTCAGCGACCATCGGCGGTTGCGGCGCTGCACCGCGTGTGCGCGCACATTACATGACCAAAAGGTGTCAAGCGTGGTTCACGTGTCCCCCCCTCCCTCTTGCTCCTGCAGGTGGCAGGGAGCAGCTGCGTCACGGGCAGCGCGCCTGGGTTGCTTGTTGCTCTGTTGGTGCGCCCTCCCACCCTCCCAGCGCCGACCCCCCCTGTTGCTCCGGCAAGTGCACCACCTC
>LFCJ01000412.1_pt1 | contig 26311 bp, 31 predicted proteins | sample 643141 | NCBI WGS metagenome assembly LFCJ01 (sample SAMN03766243, study PRJNA286221) | soda lake metagenome | biome: soda lake; feature: Kulunda steppe; material: water; isolation source: sample B1-Br-g2 brine of Lake Bitter-1 | place: Russia: Kulunda steppe | collected 2010-07
AAATCCAACTCCGGGTACAGCAACGTCGAAGCAGCACGACAGACCTGTTTTGCCTCAGCTGTCTCGACCATACTCAAAATCAGGACCGAATCAAAATGAACCTCAGTTAGGTTCGGCAACTACTGTTTACGCCGGGGAGGATGTCAAAACGTTCTCGTTATTGCTCGGTCACATTCTCACGGGCCTGCTCGTGGATATATCCGCTGACAGCACTCAGTGGCAGCGTCAGCCAGAACGTGTATATGAAGCCAACGAACCCATAGAGCATGACCAAAATCAGCGCGTCAGGTATGACTGGGCTGGGATTGATGCCCTTGAACGCCTCTACAATAAAATATAGCGCAAAAAGCAGGCTCAGGAAGCCAGCGGCGACGAGGTAGGTCAGTGCTGTCGCCAGTATTCCAGTGATGGGGCCGTAGTATGGTATCTCGGGCAGCGTTCGCCAGACGACTGCACCAGCGAGGAACGCCGCTGGGACAATGAATGGGGTAGCCCGAGGCCCGACGAAGACAAAAACGGTGTTGGGTCCACCCCACCCCTCATTCATCACTGTGTACCCCTCAACCACGAGGGTGAACAGCACGGCAGCCGACAGTGCTGCGGTGGCCATCGCGTAGCCCCCGTCGATAACACGATTTTCTGCCCGCGGTAGACCTCCCGGGCCGTACCGTTTGCACAGTCGAGCCGGTGTCGTATGTAGTGATATACTCTCATGGAGAGCCGTTGCGATAAAAAAGATGCTCCATAGAGTGAAAGAGCACGTATCAGGTATAGAGGGGCTCACCACAGTCAAAAAACGGGGTATTATTCCGCTTGCCACTGAGGTAGCGGTATGACGACGCTACACGTCTGTCTCGCGGTCACGGATGCTGATCGGTCGGTTGAATGGTACGAATCGAACCTCGGGTTCGAATACGCCTGGGAGTTCACGATGGGCGACACGCGACACGTCTACATTGCTGATGAGAACGGCTTTGAACTTCAGTTGTCGGATACCGACGGTGAAACGAGCCTCGAGCCGGGAACTGCGTGGGACCATCTCGCCATCTCCGTCGATGACGTCGAGGCTGCAGTCGAACGGATCAATCATCACGGATTGGAAAAAGCCCCGTTTGTGGTGGAACCGGCCGGCGCTCGGGTCGCGTTCATTGAAGACCCCGACGGTCATCTCATCGAGCTACTTGAGCCCCTCGAGGACTGAGACGAGTCGGTTCCGGCACAACAGCGTGGAGAGGTCCGAACGCGGTGGGCCGGACTGCGGTCTGAGAGTCTGTCGACGCACCTGATCTATGAGTAGTACCGAATTTCCCACACCATACAGTCGGCAGCGAAATCTTACCGATTATTAGTGATAGAATATCCGAATTACCCCTAATCTTCCCTGAATTAACTATAAGAGGCCATCCATGGGAGGGTTGTCCGGAATGACAGACTCCCAGGGAACGCGTGGCAGCGGAGTTGGCGTGTCTCGCCGAACGTTCGTCAAAGCGGCGGGTGCGTCGGGCGTTGCAGTCGGCCTTGCCGGCTGTATCTACGGAAACGGTGAGGAGGCCCAAGACGGCGTTGTCTTCGGGTTCGATCCGGATTCCGCACAGGCAGTCGGTGATGAAATCATCGACCTCTTTTATGAAAACGGACTCGACGAGGAGGTCGACCTCGAGCTGTTGCCGGGTGCCTCTGACACCGGTGAGCGCCGTGATAATTACGAGACACTGTTGGATACTGGCGAGACCGAACCGGATATCATGTTGATGGACAACGGCTGGGTGAACGTTTTTATCCAGCGAGGGTTGATCGCCAATCTCAGCGATGAGTTAGATGATGAGACGGTCGACGCCGTCGACGAGCAGTACTTCGAGGCGTTCACCGATACGGCGCGCGACCCAGATACTGACGAGTTGTACGGTGTCCCACTCTTTCCGGACTTCGGGACGATGCAGTACCGGAAGGACTACGCGAGAGAGGCTGGCTACGATGATTCGGACTTCGAGAACTGGGAGACTGAGCCGATGAGTTGGGAGGAGTGGTCAGAGATCACGGCCGAAATGGTCGCGGAATCGGATGCAACGATCGGCCTCTCGACGCAGATGGCAATCTATGAGGGGACGTCCTGTTGTTCGTTCAATGAAGTACTCTCCTCGTGGGGTGGCGGCTACTTCGGTGGCGAAGAGAACCTGTTTGGTCCCGTTGGTGACCGGCCGGTGACCGTCGACGAGGAGGAGTTCGTCGAGTCGCTTGCGATGTTGCGGACGTTCGTCGATGCTGACGACGAAAACGCCCTCGAGGAATTTGAGGGAGACATTGCCCCCTCAGAAATCACCGAGTGGTCCGAAGACGAATCCCTGCCACAGATGGAAAACGGCAGTGCAGCGATGCACCGCAACTGGCCGTATGCGATCCCGCTGATGGTTGATGAGGTCGGCACCGATGACTACGGCGTGATGCCGATTCCCTACGGCGTTCCCGAGGAAGAAGCCGCCCAAGACGGTATGGGCGGTACGGCCTCCGCCTTGGGTGGCTGGCACACCGTCCTCAACCCCAACACCGAACGCCCTGAGGAGGCACTCGAGGTAATCGAGGTGACGATGCAAGACGACTTCAACCTCGGACTGCTCGAGTTGTGGGGATGGTTGCCGCCGAAACCGGAGCTGTTCGAGTCAGAAGAGGCAGAGGAGATCGAAGGCATCGGCGAGTATATGGACACGTTACGGCTTGCTGGGGAAAACGCAGTGGCCCGCCCGGTGACGGAGGTGTGGCCAACCCAAGCCGACCTCATCGCCCAGGAGGTAAACAGTGCCGTCGACGGGACGAAATCGCCCGAAGAGGCCGCCAGTGATCTCCAGACCGGGCTCGAGAACCTCGAGGCTGAGTAGATGAGTGGGAGTCTCCCGGCTACCTGTGTGAGGGCTGGCCGATGAGTGGTGACCAGCCAACCAGTGGGCCAGTCAGAGAGAGCAAGCGCTCAGGCCCACTCGTCGCGGTCACTCGCTGGATGGAAAACCTGGGAGAGACCGGCTTTGCCTACTTGCTGCTGACGCCGGTATTTGTGCTCTTGGGCGCTATTGCGCTCTACCCGTTGTTGCGAACGTTTGAACTATCACTCTATACGAATATCCTGGGAGCCGGCGAGCCGGATTTTGTCGGTGCTGGACACTATGTGAGCCTCTTTACAGGGGAATCTGATCGGTGGCTTCCCGGGACGTCGGCGTTCTTGTGGGGTGACGTCTCGGTCAGTAGCGCGTTCCCGTTTATTCAGGTTGAAGGCCTTTTGCGGAGTGCGCTTGCGGTGACGCTCATCTTCACCGTCGTGAGCGTCTTCTTCGAGACCATCATCGGATTTGGGCAGGCACTCGTCTTGGATCAAGAGTTCCGTGGCCGCAGCTGGGTTCGAGTGGCGATCATCATCCCGTGGGCGATTCCGATCGTTATTCAGGGAATGATTTTCTATCTGATGTTCCATCCCTCGACCGGCTTTGCGACCGAATATCTCTCCCAGTACGGTATCGTCGCCGGCACCAACACCCTTAACGACCCCTTTAGCTCGCTGTTGATCGTCACCGTCGCCGACATCTGGAAGACCTCAGCGTTCATGGCGCTGCTGATTCTGGCAGGGCTCCAGAGCATCGACCGTAGCCTCTACGATGTCGCACGGGTGGCCGGTGCCTCCCGCTGGCAGCAGTTCAAAATGATTACGTTCCCGTTGATCCTGCCGACACTTGGCATTGCGATCCTCTTTCGAACGATCGACGCCATGCGGGTGTACGGTCTTATTGACTCCGTCTCGAGTTGTACCGTCGTGCCGTCGCTTTCATGTATGGTCGTGGCAACGTTCGGGAGTCAACGCGGACTCGCCTCGGCGATTGCGTTCGTGACGGCGTTGCTCATCGGTATTGCCGTGATGGGCGTCATCTACCAGCAGTACAAGGAGGGATTATAATGGCTGGAACTACTGAGACGGCGACCGAGAGTCAGGGTGAGGGGCCACTCGCCCGCTGGACCCAAGGCGTTATCACCGACCCCGACCGCCGGTCATACCTCTACCGGGCACTGTTTTACGCCATCACGATTTTCTTCCTCGTGACGACGCTGTTTCCCTTCTACTGGCTGTTGGTCCTTGCATTGACGCCCAACAGCCTCATCCTTGGTGGTGAGTGGGATCTGCCGTTCTTGCGCCCCCAGGGGTTCAACCCTGAAGCGTTCGTCGAGGTGTTCGAGACAATTCCGTTCCACCTCTACGTGTTCAACAGCTTCGTCTTGGCGACGTTGACGACGATCATCGTCATCTTCATCGCCAGTTTAGCGGGCTACGTTTTCGGCCGTCTTGACTTCCCCGGCCGTGGTCCACTCATGTTGGCCATCCTGATGGTCTCATACTTCCCTCCGGCAGCGTTCCTCATCCCACTGTTCGAGGCCTTTACGGGGAACGTCATCGTCGTCCCGTTTTTGGGAATCGAACTCTTCGAGCCACCACGGCTGGTCAACACGCCTGGCTCGATGGTGTTGCCCTTTAGCGCCCTCTTTTTGCCACTCTCGATTTTTATTCTGACGACGTTCTATGCCCAGATTCCCGACGGGTTAGAAGACGCTGCACGCGTTGAAGGCACAACGCGACTGGGTGCGCTCTTTCGAGTCATCATCCCGCTTTCGGCTCCGGGCGTAGCGACCGCTGCCGTGTTGACGTTTATTGCGGTGTACAACGAGTACTTTTTTAGCTCGATTATGGCGTTGGGCAACGAGCCCCAGCAATGGTCACCGCTTGTTGGTGGCCTCTTGCAGTACCAGTCGCTGTATGCGACGGAGTTCAACCTGATGGCGGCAGCCAGCATCGTCGGGGTGTTACCTGTCGTGATCCTCGTTGTTGTCGCCCAAGAACGAATCGTTAGTGGACTGACCGCCGGCGCACTCAAAGAATAATCACACACATGGCACGAGTTACCCTCGAAAACGTCACGAAAGCATACGACGATGTCATCGCAGTCGATAACATGAATCTCGAGATCGAAGACGGCGAGTTCGTCTGTTTCGTCGGCCCCTCTGGCTGTGGGAAATCGACGACGATGGAGACGGTCGCCGGACTCACAACACCGACGGAGGGCACCGTCAAAATTGGTGATGTCGATGTCACCACGCTCCCACCAAAGGATCGTGGGGTTGCGATGGTTTTCCAGAACATTGCGCTGTTCCCCCACATGGATGTCTATGACAACATCTCCTTTGGCCTCCGGCTTCGTAAGTACGAGAAAGAAGAGATCGACCGCCGGGTCGAACAGGCCGCCGATATCGTCCAACTCGAGGGGATGGTAGACCGGATGCCCGATGAGATGTCCGGTGGGCAACGACAGCGGGTCGCAATCGCTCGGGCAATCGTTCGCCAACCGGATGTGTTCTTAATGGACGAACCGTTGGCGAATCTGGACGCCAAACTCCGGGTTCACATGCGAACGGAACTCCAGCGGCTTCACAAGGAGTTAGATACGACGATCATCTACGTCACCCACGACCAAGCGGAGGCGATGACGATGGCCGACCGAATCGCCGTCTTAAACGCCGGCAAACTCCAGCAGATTGATCCGCCGTTGACCTGTTACAACGAGCCGGCAAATCTGTTTGTCGCCGGCTTCATCGGCTCCCCGGCAATGAACTTACTCAACGGTGAGATCGTTCCGAGTGGCTTCGAAACCGACCAGTTCCGCGTCGATTTCGACCCCGAAGCGGTTCCGGATGTCCGCGTGGGCGATGCCGTCACCCTCGGTATCCGCCCCGAGGACGTCCATCTCGAGGCATATGCTGACTCCTTGTCGCATCCGACTGCAGGAATTGACGTACTGACAGATGTCTTAGAGCCGATGGGGGATGAAATATTCGTCTACCTACTGCTCGAGGAGGGGGCTGAGCGCTCGATGAAAGAAGAGGGCCTCGGGCAGAATCAACTCTTGATGAGCGTGAGCCCCGATACGGACATCACTGACGACCAGCCCGTCACTGTCGTCCTCGACCGACAACGGGTCCACCTCTTTGACAGTCAGACTGGCCAGGCGATCACCCACGGCATCGTCGACCTCCCTGAGGAAAGTGACAGTGGCGGTGATGGTCGAACCATTCCTGAAGCGGAGTCCGATCGATAACGATGGATACAGTCACTCTTGTCTACGTTGGCGGCATGCTCGTGCTCTTTTTCTTCTGGATCTACGGTATAGCTTCGTTCGTCCTTGATCTCAAAAACACGGTGGTTCCTGGTCTCCTGCGGTATCGGGAGGGACGGGCAAAACAGAAAGCCGACGCCAAGGCTGAACGCGAACGCGAAGAAGAAGAAAAGCAACTGTACTAGATCCCATAGCGCTCTCGGCCCCATTCGAACTCATTGTCCTCATGACTGACACCCCTCAGCTTAAAACCGGCATCGTCGGCCTCGGAAACATTGGCCAGTATCACGCCGAACGGCTTGTCAATCTCGGCATCCCCCTGGTCGGCGGCATGGATGTCTCTGCAGAAGCACGACGACGATTCACCAAACGGTACGACGTTGATGTCTATGACGACCATCTCGAGCTGTTCGAAGCAATCAACGCCGTCCTCATTACCACGCCGAATAAGTTCCACGAGCGGTACGCCGTTGATGCGTTAGAAAATGGCATCCACGTCCTCCTTGAGAAACCGTTAGCCCACTCCCTCGAGAGTGCTGAAACGATTGCCAATGCGGCGAGAGCGGCTGAGAGCTTCTGTGTCGTCGGGTTCAACAATCGGTTTGCCAACACCGTCCAGATCGTCAAAAATCGGATCGACCGAGGGGAACTCGGTGATGTCACCCACATCGAAGCCAACTACGTGAGGCGGCGTGGTGTTCCCGGACGCGGCTCCTGGTTTACGAATCGGGCTATCGCCGGGGGCGGCGCGCTCATCGACCTTGGAGTGCATGCGATCGACCTTGCTCTCTATTTGCTCGACTATCCGCCCGTCCTCGAGGTTAATGGCGTTACTCGAACCGAGTTCGGCGTCCGGGACGATTACGCCTTTCTGGATATGTGGGGAAACGATGCTGGACCGGAGGCGTTCGACGTTGACGACTCTGCAAGTGCGTTTATCCGCTGTGTAGATAACCGAACGATTGCACTCGAGGTTGCGTGGGCGACAAACCGGCCGGAAAACAACGAGTTCGTTGTTCGCGGGAGCGACGCTGCGGCCCGATTTGACCTCCTCGATGGCGACCTCTCGATCTACCGGGCGAGCAATCTCGGCCCCGACCATCTCGAGGATATCTCGGTCACGACAGTCCAGAACGATACCCACACCCAAGAGCAACGGGCGTTTTTCCACGTGGTTGCTGGTAGCAGGGATATCGAGTCACTGACCGACTCCAGACCGATTGACACCACCGCATCACTTGCTCATAGCGTCGAACACGCACTGACCGTCCAGCAGGTGATCGATGCAATCTATTCCTCGAGTGAGGAGGGGTGTAGTATCGCCCTCGAGGACCGGTTTCGGTCCAGCGAGGAGGGGGAGCTTTAGGGTCGTTGGCGTGGTCGAACCCAGGTATGCAGATTGGTGTCCTCACCGTTCCACTCGGCGATGAATCGCTCGACGATGCACTGGCGTATCTCGAAACGCTCGGTGTCAGTGCCGTCGAACTTGGCTGTGGCGGCTATCCAGGAGCCGACCACCTCTCTCGAACGGAACTGCTCGAGGACGAGTCAGAACAGGCCGACCTCAGGGAGGTAGTCACTACCTACGAGATGGAGATTAGCGCCCTTGCCACTCACAACAACCCGTTACACCCTAACCCTGAGCGAGCCGAACGGGCAGACAAGGAACTCCGAGAGGCGATTGAACTGGCAGCCGCCCTCGAGGTTGGCACGGTCACCTGTTTTTCGGGCCTTCCGGCCGGCGGTCCAGATGACGAGGTTCCAAACTGGATTACTGCGCCCTGGCCTGCCGAACACGCCGAGGCTCACGAGTATCAGTGGGCGGTTGCCACCGACTACTGGCGTGAGATCGAAGCCTATGCGGCCGATTACGAGGTCGATATCGGAATCGAGATGCATCCAAACATGCTCGTGTACGAACCACACGGCCTTCGTCGGCTTCGGGACGCGACCGGTGAGCATCTTGGAGCGAATTTCGACCCCTCACACCTCTACTGGCAGGGAATCTCGATTCCTGACGCGATCCGATATCTAGCCGATGATGACGCCATCGTGCACGTCCACGCCAAGGACACGAAGGTGTATGAGCCGGTGGCTCGAAAAAAAGGTGTCCTCGATACGACGCCTTATGACATCGAAACCGACCGCTCGTGGCTGTTTCGCTCCGTCGGGTATGGTCACGGCGAAGCCCACTGGAAGAATTTCGTCTCGACGTTGCGGATGGTCGGCTACGACGGCACGCTCAGTATCGAACACGAAGATTCACTGACAAGCTCGCGCGAAGGATTAGAAAAAGCCGTCTCCGTCCTCAAACGGGCGATGTTTACCGACCAGCCGGGGGATGCCTACTGGACGAGGTGAGTCACTTGCTGTTTTCCTGTTCCGTTACACCCTCATCATCAATCTCGACTGTCCGATCGCCGTGGACGGTCACCTCGTACCCGCAGTACGTAAATGTGACATAGGCCGATGAAGCCCCCGAATCCAACAGTCTGTCAAGAGCTTCCGGATCAATGACGTTGTAGAGGGGTTCATACGCGGGCGGCTCGAAATCCTCCGGCGCGATCCCTTCGCGGGCAGCGACCGCCTCAACGACGGTGAGGCTGGGCTTTGTGAGCGCGCGGTGTGATTCTTGTGGAGGGGCCATAATTGAATGATCAGATTCTGGAATAAAGGGTTAATGGCCAATTTGTAAGGTATGCCACTCCATCTCACACACCACCATCCATCGATATCAGTCGAGAAACCGGTCGCTGACGTCCGTCGGTGGCATCAAACACTGTTCTTTCTTTCCAAACCACGAATACCGGTTTTCGGCAACATACTCATAACACCAGTCGCGGAGCTGTCGAGGAACGACCCGACCAACTCTGAGCAACCGGTAGGGCCATCCCAAAAGCTCTCCAACCCGGATTACAGCTGCTGATTTCGTGTATGCTCGTCCCTCCTCAATGAGGACGACCGTCTCGAGGCTCTCAGGTGGTAGGCCGCTGTGAGCCAGCAGGGCTTTGCCGGTGTCCGACTGCTGGGAGGCAAATCGGATCTTGCCGGTTGGATCTCGCGGGATAATGAGTCCAACAAACTCGTTACAGAGGTTACAGACGCCGTCAAACAGGAGGATTGGCTTGTCAGTCGGGACGGGCGAACTGGTGTCGGGAGCATCCGGTGTCATAACGTACTTGGACTCGAGACGCTACGGCACCCGTCTCGAGGTATCCATATGAGAGGGTTAGGCAGCCAGCATCAAAAGACATGCCTTTCGGGTGTCACTCTCAGCGCGAGTTTACTCCATATAGCCAAGTCCTTTTAGACGATCTTCGACATCACCGAAGTCATCGTCGACAGCATCCTGTTTCTCACGCGTGAGGGCGGTCCGCCGTACTTTGGTCGTCGAAGGATTCGAGTCGGTATCGAACGCGTCAAATAAAACCCGGCCGTCGGCCGTTTCGGGGACGGGTTCATCGAGCGCGTGCAACAGCGTTGGGGCGACGTCGACGACCCGTGCGCCACGAATCCGGCTCCCAGGATCGATGGAGGGGCCTCGAGCGAGCAGAATCCCCTCACTTCGATGGCTTGCGGCGGTGTGGCCGGTGTCGCCGAATGGCTCGTCTGTGATGGCGTTTCGCGACTCGTAGTTGTCTTTACCGTTGACGATGAGCGAGGGAGAGTTCTCGTCGTTGGGAAAAAGATCGCCGCCATCGAAGACGTTCAAAACCGACTCGTCGGTAACCGGATCGGTGACGGCCTCGAAGAGGTCGACTAGTTCGGCTTTGATCTCAGATACCTCCTCCGGGGGCACAGAGCCCTTCTCAAACCGGTCACGGCTGTTGATGTAGACGTTGCCTGCGTCGTGAACGAACGCCACGGTACGATCATAATCGACATCATACAGCGCGTGGTCACCGGGAATCTGGGAAGCGACGGAATCGAGCAACCCGCGGGGAAGCCGCGAGATGAGCAACTCCTCGGTGATGCCGATGGCGTTGAGCTTCTTTTTAACGGCGTCTCGAGAGATACCTAAATTGGCGAGTGCCCCACGGGCTCCGTCATCTGCCTCGCGAACGAGATAGCCTGCCTCCTCTAGAATGTGGTTGACGTAAATGAGCGTTTCAATTTTCCCAAACCCGTGGTCGGAGACGACGTACAAATCGCTGTCGTGGCTGTCGGTGTAGTCCATCACCTCCCCTAAGATTGCATCGAGTTTCTTGTAGTGTGCCAGAATCGACTCATCATCCCAGATGAGATGCTGAAACCGGTCGGGGGCCGTGAATACAAAAAAGAACAGCCGCCAGTCATCCCGCCGGTTCATCAGCAACTCGAGCAGTTGGTGACGTTGGTCAAGCATCCCATCGACGGCGGTGGCGAACTCATCGAGGCGGTCGGCGTATTTCGGATAGTCGAGGCTGATCCGGTACTCTGAAATCGTCGACTCGATTTCGGTTGCCAGTTCCGGCGGATAAGTATATTCTTCGGTCGTCGACGGCGTCATCATCCCCGTAACGAGTTCGCCATCAAACGGATCAGCTGGGTAGGTCATCGGGACGTTGCCGACGACCGCCGGGGAGAGCTGGTCCCAGAGTGCTGGCTGGCGACGGTCCCGACTCGTGTACATCCGGTGGCTGTATTCGTCTGTGAGTTTCTGAAAACCGTAAATGCCGTGTTTGTCGGGCCAGACACCGGTTGCAATTGAGGGCCACGCCAAGGGCGTCGTTGGCGGACGGGTACTCTCGAGTGGCCCGCTTGCGCCTTCGTTTCGGAGTCGGGCGAAGTTGGGAAGCGCGCCGGCGTCTGTCCATCGTTCGATCAGGTTCCAGGGCACGCCGTCGAGCCCGAGAACGAACGCTCGCTTGGAGGTTTTAGATCCGCTCATGATATGTATCAAGGCGTCACGGACGCCTGTTGTCCCGGCAAATGGGTGTTGACGGCTTTGTTATAGAGAGGTTTCACGCGCGAGTATTCTGTTTCAGGCCAGAGAGCCGGAATCTCGCGTGCGATGTATTCACACTCACCTGGCTTCCTGACCATCGACAAGCACGCCATAACAAAACGGTTGCTCCCCAGAGCCACGGACATATGAAACAAGACGGCTGGTGGGTGCTGTGGGACGCGTAGTCATCTCCATCGACGCCGAACTCGGATGGGGGTTTCACGACCTCGAGACGCCGCCGACCCCTCGGGTCGAAAGTGGCCGTCGTGGATGGACCACCCTTCTCGCCGCCCTCGAGCGGTATGAGATACCCGCGACGTGGGCCGTCGTCGGCCATCTGATGCTTGATAGCTGTGATCGGCGCCACGTTGACCATCCCACGCCAGCAGGCTGGTTCGACCGCGAGCGGACATCCTGGCGTCACCGGCCGGATCTTCGATTCGCCCCTGACCTCCTCGAGGCGGTTATCGACTCGCCAGTTCCTCACGAAATCGGGAGCCACACGTTTTCACACGTCCTCTTTGGGGAGACAACCCGAGAGATTGCAACAGCTGAGCTCAGACGGGCCAACGAAATCGCGACCGAGTGGGGACTCGACGTAGAGTCGCTGGTCTATCCTCGCAACGATGTGGGCCATCGCGAGGTGCTTGCCGACGCCGGCTTTTCGGCCTATCGCGGTCAGTCGCCGACGCCGGATGGCGTCCGCGGCCTCGCGTGGAGTGCCGTCTCCGAGGAGTCGTTGTTAGTCACTCCGGAACTCGACGAGTACGGCCTCGTCAACGTGCCTGCCTCGCTCTTCCTGTTCGGGTTCGAGGGACCAGCACGGACGGTCGTCCAGTCTGTTTGGGAGGATCCGATGGTCCGGCAGGCCAAACGGGGTATCGATGAGGCTGCCCACAGTGAGGGGACCTTCCACTGTTGGCTCCATCCGAACAATCTCGTCTCCCGACGGGATGACCAGCGAATACAGACGATCCTCGAGTATATCAATCGAAAACGGGCCGAAGCTGATCTCCGGGTGGAGACGATGGGGGAAGTTGCCCGCGAGATCAACGCCAACCCCTCGGTTGCCGTACTGAGTCAGTAATGGCCTCACCCAACGGTAGGGCGGCGATAACAATACAACAATGGGGACTGTGTTCGATCGAATGCGATTCTTTCATACCCAAACCGAGCCGACGACAGTTGCCGTCCTCGGCGTTGGTAACATTGGAGCCGTGCATCTGCGGTCGGCGCTCGCAATGGATGGCGTCGAGGTTATCGCCGTCGCAGACGCACTGGAGGACAATCGTCAGTGGGCGAACAACCAGGGCGTCTCGAACGTGTATGACGATTTTGTGACGCTCTTCGAGACCGAAACGCCCGATGTCACAATCGTTGCGCTGCCGCCGTTTTTACATCGGGAGGCAGTCGAACGGGCAGCCGACGTCGGTAGTGATGTGTTTGTCGAGAAGCCATTTGCCCGATCAGTTGAGGAAGCCGATGCAATGTTGGAGGCGGCAGCGGACATTGCTGTCGGTGTCGATCACACTCTCCGCTATCAGCCGGATATGGTCGGCGTCAAAACGGCTTACGAAGCCGGCTCAGTCGGTGCTATCCCCTATGCGACAATGAGTCGGATCAACGACTTTCCGCTTGGGCGCCCACCGGTCGAACGGACGCCGCCGGCGTGGGCGTTCGACACTGACGCCGTCGGCGGCGGCTGCCTCTTCGAACTCGGGATCCACGTTTTCGACGTCCTGGAGTGGCTCTTTGGCCCCTGTGAAATCCAGGCGGCGACGGTCGACAGCACGCTCGATATTCCCGTTGAAGATAGCGCGACGGTGTTGCTCACCGCACCGGAGACGGAAACGACGATCACCGTTCACTGTGGCTCCTACCAGTGGGAAGAGTTGCCCGAGGTGAACACCAGTCTGCGACTCGAGGGGGTTACCGACACCATCGACAGCGAGGACTTTCTTCCATCCAATTTCTACGTGGGTGGTGCCCGGTCAGCGATCGAAAACGTCGCCTCGCGCTTGACCGGCGAGGGGCCTGACGTCTATGGACCGACGTTCTATCTGCAGGCTCACTACAACGCCCTCGAGGACTTCCTCGAGGCAGTCGATGATGGTCGACAACCGCCGGTCGATGGTCGACAGGGTCGGCGATGTGTGGCGCTTGTCGAGAAAGCGTACGAGCTGGCAGAGACTGGGGAAACGCCTGCTGAGACGCCGAAAACGGAGGTGAGCCAATGAGCGTCGTGTTCGGTACCGCACTCGAGGCGGAGAGCCGCCGGTGGACACCGTCGCTTGAGCGCCGAGTACTGGCGATCAAACCGGCCCTTCGCGAGTTGGCCACAACTGGCGTGTTCGACGAAATCGGCGACCGGCTCACCCTCATTCCCGACGTCCATTATCCGTTTCATCCCTCGAGTGGGATGGTCACCGACCCGGCAGTGGTCGCCGCCTTGATCGAGGTGCTCGACGCAGATGCAATAACCGTTGCAGGCGTTTCCGACCCTCACATTGACCTCGAGCGCTGTTGGTCGTATCTGGGGTGGGAAGGGATTTCGACTTCGCGGGTCGATCTGGGTACTTCCCCGACAACCTCAGGGGAGGTCCGTCTCGGTGACGAACTGGTGTCGGTTGCGGTGCCGGAGATCCTCCTCGAAACGAGCGTGGTTCCCGTCCCAACGCTGCGCCCGACCCGTGAGGGGCCAGTCGCCGGTGCCCTGCGGACGCTGGCTTTAGGTGTTGGCGATGGGGAGCCAACCGACGAAGTGATCGCGGCAACTACACGACTCGTTGACCCTGTCTGTACCCTGCTCGATTCGACTGTCGCGTTTGCCGGCGAGCCCGCAGCGACCGGGGCGCTCCTCGCCGGTGATCCGGTCGCTGTCGATGCTGTCGCGGCGACGGTACTCGAGTTAGCTCCCGCTGACGATCGGGCAATCGCACTCAGCTGTGAGGAGGATCGTTTGTCGGTCTCCGTTTCCGGAATCGAGCTGGCCGATCTTCGAACAGCGCTCCCGTCGGGCTCGCTTCCGCCGGCGACTGAAACACACCCGATCGTTCCCGCGGCCTACCGGATCTACGCGGCGACGAGCGGCGATGCCATCCCGCCACAACTCGAGCGATGACCGGAACTACTGCCGCCGTCACCGGTGCAACCGGCTTCCTCGGCCGACATCTCTGTCACCGACTTCTTACCGAGGGGTGGACCGTTCGCGGATTAGCCCGTCCGAGTTCCGACCGGGGGCCACTGGCCGACCGCCTCGAGTGGCACGTCGGCGACATCACTGACGAACGGACGCTTTCGACGTTCGTTGAGGGTGCCGATGTCGTCTTTCACCTTGCTGGAATCGGGCTGTGGGATGGCGACCCGGCAACGGTCCGGGAAGTCAATCTCGGGGGAACGCAAGCGGTGGTGTCGGCCTGCCAAGCAAACGAGGTTGGGCGATTGCTGTTTACGAGTACGTCTGGGACCTTCCGCACCCCTGAGGGGGTGGCAACCGAAGCCGACCGGGCGGAACCGGTCGGGGCCTATCAGGAGTCGAAAGCGGCTGCTGAGGCCTGTGTCGATCGGTATGCTGCACATGGTGGTGACGCCGTTACCGTCCACCCAACGTCGATCTTCGGCCCCGGCGATGAGAACTTCACCGTGCAACTGATTACGATGGCGACCGATCCAAAACTGTTTGCCTACCTCCCCGGTGGATTGAGCATCGTCGGCGTCACGGATGTCGTCGAGGGGATTCTCGCAGCGGTCGAAGACGGTCTGAACGGTGAACACTATATTCTAGGGGGGGACAACCTGCGATACGAGGATGCACTTCGCCGAATAGCAGACACCGTTGGTGGCATCCCTGCCCGCATTCGGGTTCCACCGGTTGCGATTCATGCAGCCGGCCCGGTGGCTGGCGCTGTGAGCTCGCTGACCGGTCGGCGGCTGTTTCCCTTTGACAGCCAGATGGCTCAGCTCGCAACCCAACAGTTGTTTTACAGCTCTGAAAAAGCCTACACCGAACTTGAGTACACCTACGAACCACTCGAGAGCCACGTCCCGGCAACGGTGGCGTGGTATGAGACGCGGTAACCTAGTCTGCTGAGGTCGATCCTTCAAATAGTGAGGGAGCCGTCACATCCGGCCCACCGGCGACAACGTCCTTTGACTGAATATAACTCACGGTGAGTTCAATGCCAGTCTCCGGGTCGATTCGAACCTCGACATCCTCGAGGTGATGGGCGTACTCGCTCGTATGTTTGCCCGAGCGACGAATCCGAATTCGTTCTTCGACGAGTCCGGCCTCCGAAAGCGTCTCGAGTTTGCGGTAGGTGGTCGAACTGGGGACCCCACAGGTGTCAGATAGTTCGGCGGCCGAAAGCGGCTGGTCGCTCTCGCTGACTGCCTCTAAGATGTGGCGACAGTCGGCATCGTTGAGCGCGCCGAGAATCTGCTCGATGGTTTCATCGTCGGTAATCAGACGGGAGGTTGAGTGGTCGTGGTGGCCAAGCGTCGGTGAGTGGCTCATACTACCTACTTACGCGAAGATTCCAAGGAGTGTACACCACTGATATCGTGGGTGGTTTATATACTCCTACTGAATTCGACCCGGATTGAGTGACCATCTCCTCCGCAGGCCATCGTCCGATTTCACGATGTCACTGTCCGACCAATATGATAAAGACCAGGCGCTGCCAATTGCGCTCACAGGATGTCTGCCGGAATTCGAGCCACTGTTGTCGTCGACCCGGACGGAAGCTCTCCGATTGCTGAATTTTCACGCACGACAGAGACCACAATCGACGGGCTTTCGACCAGCGTTGCGGGCGGGGACGAGGGCAGTGTGACGGAGTTTCTGGCGGCAACTGACGAACCGGGGACAGCCGGTGTTGAGGGGCCGGTCTTTTCCTATGGCACGCACACACTGTACCGTGTTCATCACGATACGCCCCCTGCCGAGGCCGAGATTCGAAGCCCCTGTGAGGCCCTTGGCGCATTTGGCTGTCCGGTCCACCGGTATGATACACAGGATGGGGCCGTTACTGTCGTCTTCCACGCCGCTGACTTCGAACAGCTACAGGCGGTGATGGCTGATTTTCGAGAACGGTATCCCAGCGTCGACGTCAAACGCTTACTGCAACCACCACTCGAGGGCTCCTCAGATGAACGCGTGTTCGTCAATCGTGGGAAACTCACCGACCGTCAGCTCGAAGTCCTTGAACTCGCCGTTGAACGGGGGTATTTCAGTCGGCCAAAAGGCGCGAACGCCACGGAGTTAGCGGCTGAGCTCGATATTACGCAGTCGACGTTCACCGAACATCTGGTCACGGCGCAGGCGAAAATCTTCGCGGACGTGCTTGAGTGAGCGAAGAGTGGACCCGATATAAACACCCCCGTATATATTGGTTGGTAAGCCTTAGCCTGAAGCAACAAGTTTTGTATAGAGAGGTGTTCATCCCAACTATATGAGCGAGTACGAGTTTACCTGCCCGGACTGTGGCCAACAGATTGAGGTCAACGAACCGGTTCGGGAGGCCACCTTATGCCACGGCTGTCCGGTCTGTGGTGGGTCGATTACCACCGAGGATTTTCGCCTTCTCGAGTGTTAGCCGACGCGGTTACTCCTCTCGCTTGACGACGGTTTCTCGCCCGCTCAGTGTCTCTGGTCTGAGTGCGTAGAGCTGGATATCGAGATCTGCTTTTGATTGGCCCCAAATCTCAAACAGCGGGCGTCGTGTCTCACCGTACTGTTCGATTTGCTCGACGGTGAGCTCACTCGGTTCGATCGATTCGAGGTTACCAGTTGCGACGATGCTCCGATACCGTTCCTGACCGCCGTCGGTTTGTTCGTCATAGACGACCAAGCGAGCCGACGGCGACGAGGCTAGAAATGCCCGCTTTTTGCTTTCAGGTGTCGAGACTAGCCGCAGATAGAACGTTCGGCTCTCCCGGTCGTAGCCATAAGAGATCGGAATCGCGTACGGTTCGTCGCCGCGGGCAAGCGAGAGGACGCCGGTCTCTTGCTGCCCGAGTGCATCGTCGACTGCCGACTCCGTCAGTTCGGTTTCCTCGGCGAGTACCATAGTGTTCTAGGCGAACGTCTGGGAGAGATCCCCTTAAATGATTCCACTCTCCGAGGCTTGGCGTCGGTTTTTTGAGCAATGATTACGCTCGCTCGATGGCACGCCGATAGAGAGCAACGAGCGCGTCGGTGCTTCGCGCTAAACTCACTTCCGCAGCGGCTTCGTGGCCATCTGATCGGGTTTCGGCCTCGAGAATATCGGCCAGCTCGTCGATGAGTTCACGGTCGGTTTTGGCAACCGTCGATGGGGTGACTTCGGCTAGCCGTGTTGCAACGTCGCCGACGTCGGTTGACACGACCGGGAGGTTACAGGCCATCGCTTCCTTCACCGAATTTGGCGATCCCTCGCTTTTGGAGGTCACCAATAGCGCATCGGCGGCGTTCATGTAGTCGGGGATGGCCGTGTGGTCGACATCGAAGACGGTTTCGAGGATGACCGGTCGGTCGAGTCGGTCGGAGACGGCGTTAACAACTCGGCGCGCTCGAGGATAGTCTTTCACCGACCGGGTGGGTGCGTACGGAAAGAGGACGTAGTATGGGTCGTCGTTCCAGCCGACGGCGGCCCGAGCAGTCGATTGTGGTGCCGGCTGAAACAGGCTGAGGTCGACGCCATCGGGAATAACGACACACTCCTCGCCGAGACGCTCTGCCATCGCCTCAGACATGACGATGACCTCCTCACAGTGGCGGGCAGTGAGCCGACTGATCGGTTCGACTGGGCCGTATAGATCCGAGCCCCAAAGCGAGAGGACAGTCGGCGTCCGGAGATGGGTCAACGCCACCGGGCCAGTCAATCCGTAATGGGCGTGGACCACGTCATAGCCGTTGCCGACTTCGCTGACAACTCGAGGAACGTATCGGAGATAGTCAAACGGGCTGCGGGCACTCGAACCGTCGACCGTTCCTGGGACGACACAGGTCGTAAATGAGATTCCACGCTCCTCTGCAGCAGCCATCTGTTGGGTCATAAACGGCGCATCCGCGCTGTTGGTGAGCGTTAGAACCTCCATTCGGGATCGTATTATTCCGCTACGGGTGGCTTTGTTAGCCACTGCCTGCCGGCTGGCACGCTGTCGATGTAGCCGAAAATATCAGGTAGCTATACTGTAATCATCCCATTACAAAGCGTCCGTTTCCGGTTGCGAGAGATAATGCGCATTCTGGTCTTTGCCAATACGCCGGCTCACGTCCACACCTACCGCCATGCCGTAACCCGGCTTAGCGAGCGCGGTCATGACATTCACGTGCTCGCCCGTGACTATGCTTGTACGGTGTCACTGCTCGAGTTTTTTGACCTGCCGTATACTTGTTATGGCAGCCATGGCACTGACGCTTACTCACGGATGGGGTTTGCCTGTGAACTGGGCGGACAGTTGACGACGATTATGCGGTCGGCCCTCGGTGGGCGACCTGATGTGGTGTTCGGGCGTGGCCCTTACGCGGCGTTCGCTGGGACGCTGGCTCGAGCGCCGGTCGTGCTCGTGTTGGACGATGAGCCAGGGGATTTCAATTACACTGTCTCACGGCCGTTTGCGACGGCGATTCTCTCGCCAGCGGCAACGCGACGCGATTTCGGCCCGAAGCATTACACATTCAACGGTTTCAAAGAGTGTGCGTATCTCCACTCAGACGTATTTGAACCGCGAGGTGACGTTCGCGAGTATCTCTCTGTCGGACCCACGGAGTCGTATGCGTTGTTGCGGTTCAATGCCCTCGATGCGCTCCACGATATGGGGCGCACTGGATTCACTCCCTCCCAACGTCAGACACTGATCGAGGAGATTGCTAACGAGGCCACCGTCTTTGTCTCCGATGAGAGCGGCTCGATGGACCTCACCGGCCTCCCTGCCCGCCCCTACGAGCTCCATCCAGCACTGATTCACGATGCGTTAGCCGAGGCAGATCTCTTTGTTGCAGATACGGGGACGATGGTCACTGAAGCAGGCCTCCTTGGCACACCGGCGCTACGCTACACCGCCGCTGACGACCACTCCTTCGGGGAGTTCGAAGCCCTCGAGCGAGCCGGACTCGCCGAACAGTTTGCCACGTTCGAATCACTCACTCCCCGTGCACTCGAAATCCTCGCTACGGAGTCAGTGGGCCAAGAGTGGAGAAAACGACGGTCGGAATTTGTCGGCGAACTCACCAATTTGACGACGCTGTTGGTCGATATCGCCGAAGCAAAAGGCTCGGTGCGTGGGCTCGAGAACGCCGAAAGTCGAATACGGCCCCGGTCGGTGGCGCCGATTTCCTAAGGGTCAGATGGTATCCCTATCGGTAGTGGTCGCTAGTCACCGACTCGTATTCGTGGAGAGCGATACCACGGAACTGTGCCGGTGTTTCCGGACGCGTTGCAATTGCTTCCATCACGTTCATCGCCTTGCTACTCCCGGCATCCCAGAACGTTATGCCGTCGGTGACGACCTCGAGGCCTGGGCTTTGGAATTCAAACGCCGCGACGTACGGGGTTTGGGGGTCTCCCTGAAGTGCGTGTTCGAGTTCGCGCCGGCAGTCGGCTTCGGTAGTTGCGTAGGCAGCGATGACGGACCAGTCGACGGCCTCGTGATCCCGAATTCCTATTGCTGCATCGGGATCGACGGTGAACCAGAACGGAGCCAGAAAGACCGAACACTGAAGTGAGTCTGCAAGCGAGTCGAGTACCTCCCGATAGGCCTCGAGGACGCTTGCAACGGACGTTTCAGCCGCTGGATCTGGCTCGAGGTCGAGGTGAACACTTGTGGCGTGCTCGGCCATCCGTGGGATGTCACGACGCAGTAACTCGACGCCAGGAAGCCCCCATTTTTCGCCCCACAACAGACTCACCTCGATTCCCCGTTGCTCACAGCGCTCGAGTAGTTCTCCGAGTCTTGGATCGTCGGGATCCTGTAGTTCTGCATCGAGTGCGCCCCACGACAGAAAGACGTGGCTATTGCCGAGACACTCGAGGCTGTCCAGAAATTCGTCGGCCGCCGATTCCGTCCGGACGATTTCGGTTGCCTGCCTTCAGAGATAGACGTAATCCCCGCGGATGGGACAGCCGTTTGGCGTCGCTTCGCTTATAATAAACGCGTTCTGTTGGCGGTTGTCGGTCAGTCGCGTTTCGAACGTCGTCTCAGTGTATCGGTCCCACAGTGCAACGACGGTGTGGTACGTTCCCGGTGGCGCATTGTGACTGCTAGCCCAGGTGAGCGTTGTTTCAACGGTCTCACCGGCAGGAATAGAACGCGAGTCGGGATTTGTTGCTGGTTCCCAATTAGTTCCATCCCAGACGGTGCCGTCAACGTCAATCACGCTGAGTCCGGCAAAAACGCGGCGATCTTCGGCGGTGTGGTTACTGACGGTCACCGTCACATCCACCGTCTCCGCCCGCATATACAGCGACTTCGAAACCGCGACAGCCTCAATCGAAATTGGAACGGTCGTCTCAGCAGTATCTTGACAGCCCGCAAGCACCGCTGCTGTCGTGCCCGTCATGACCGAAAGAACCCGCCGTCGGTAGAGCGGTCGGTGCCGATACACTTACAAAAAGAGACACGCATGAATCAAAGAGGTATCAACGAGTGAAAATTCCAGAACGGGGGGAGTATTCACTGGTATCGAATCCGGCTAGATCCATGTCTCCGGATTACCAATAAACTAGTATACACAATAAATGTCTGATAAAAACCATATACTTATTATAGATGACGATCAGGATCTCCAACAGCTGCTGAGGTTTACGTTTGAGAGCAACGGATTTACCGTCGAAACGGCCGGCGACGGCGAAGATGGCCTCGAATATGTAGAGAGCGGTGAGACAGTTCCGGATCTGATTATCCTTGATTTGCAGATGCCGGCTCTGGGTGGGATCGATTTCTTGCGACGAACGGTCGACACCGCCCGCCTCGAGGCGGTGCCGATTGTCGTTCTCACGGGTATCGATAACGACGATACACTCACACAGGCGTTCGAACTGGGGGCAGATGAGTACGTGACGAAACCGTTCAGTCCGACGGCGCTCGTGAGTCGGTGCAACCGCCTCCTATAGATGGTCCTCGAGACACTGCTGTGGATTGGTGCTGGGTCGATGTTCGCCCTCTTTGGGTCTATCGGACTGTTCACACTCTGGCTTGCGGTGACCAAACGACGGGCAGACCGTCACCGCACGGAGGTCCGCGAGAGGCTCCGAACTGCGCTATTTGACCGGCAGGAATGGGCTGACCCGGGTTGGGAAAAATGGGTTGCTAGCCTCTCACCGACCGAGAAAGTAGCACTCGGACGCCTCATCGAGCGCTATCTTCGGCTCATTACTGGACCACAGCGGGAGCCGTTGTTAGCGGTTGCCCGGGAGTTACAGGTGGGCGAAGACGCTGTCAGCCAACTGGATTCGCCCAATAAAACACTTCGGCTTACGGCCTTGGCCACGCTGACGGTCTTGGACCACCCAGTGACCGTTGACCGCCTGCTCGAAACCTGTACTGACAGGCGTGACACGCGCGAGGCTGCGGCCCGTCTCATCTATGAACGCCGCACGGAGTTTACCAGGCCAAGTGAATGGGGGACGAAGCTCCTCCTCTGGGAGGGAGAGCAACCGCTGACTGTCTATGGCCTCGAGACGTTAGCATTGCTCAACAGTGGAAAATCGACGCCGTTGCTCGGTCACGGACAGACATATTCCCCAATCTGGAGCCCTTCATTGCTCGTCCAGACCTGTACCGTGTTGGCTCACTGTCAATCTGTCGAGCCACCGTCGGCGTTCGACTGGGTGTTTCCGCTACTCGAGCACGAGGAGCCATCCGTTCGGGCGGCTGCCGTCGGCGTGTTTGCCCAACAGGGTTGGCGACGGGAGCTTCGAAACCGTCTGGACATCGCCGCTCTGTTTGCCGACCCATCACCGGTGGTCCGAACGGCGACGTACGAACTGCTGACCGGATGGGGAGACCGGCAGGCCCGAGAGCTCTTAGAGTGGGCCGTGATCGATGAGGCAGACCAGCGGTGTCAGATGATCGCCGTACGGGGGCTTGCACTGTTAGCGGCGACGCCGCGTCGTGAGCAACCGGCGTGGCCCGAATCGGCCTGGAACTGGCATCGGGCTGAACTCGAGGTGACGACCGAGACGCGGTTGCAGGCGACCACCAAGGCGTTGCTATGACAGTCGAACCGATGCTGGAAACGGTTGTGTTGGCATTGACACTGTTCATTTTGAGTTACTTTTTGGTAATCAATTCACTGTATATTTCGGTGACGGCACTGGCCGTTGGTCACTTGCGCCGGCACGACGAGCGGAGCATGTATCAGCCGGTGGGAGAGATGAACTCAAATCAGTTTCTGCCGGAGGTCGCGATTATCGTTCCCGCATACAACGAGGCGAATGTGGTTGTCGATAGCGTTCGGTCATTGTTGAGCGTGGAATACCCGATGATCGAGGTCGTGGTAGTAAACGATGGCTCGACCGATGAGACGGGCCAGCGGTTGATTTCGGCGTTCAAAATGGAGGAAATCGATGCCCAGTATCCAATCGAACTGCCAACGGAGCCCGTCGACACGATTTATCGGTCCCCAACGCAAAGCGTGACGCTCATCAACAAGGCAAATGGGGGGAAAGCCGATGCGCTTAATGCTGGGGTCTTTTTTATTGATCAGCCGTTGTTCTGTGCAGTCGATGCCGACTCGATTATCGAACGCGGCGCGTTGAAAGCCGTCGTCGAGCCGTTTCTAACGGAGCCAACGCGGATGGTAGCGACCGGCGGAGCTGTTCGCATTGCCAACGGAACGACGTTCCGAAAGGGCGTCCCGGATCGGGTTCGGCTGTCGAAGAACCGACTTGTCCGTTCACAAGCGGTCGAATATCTGCGGGCATTTCTGCTGGGGCGTGTGGGCTTCAGCCGGCTCAGGAGTCTGTTGATTATCTCCGGAGCGTTCGGCCTATTCCGGACCGATGTTGTCCGTGAAATCGGTGGCTACAACACCGACAGTGTCACCGAAGATTTCGAACTGGTCGTTCGCCTCCATCGCCACCTTCTCGAGACTGACCGACCCTACGAGGTTCAGTTTCTCTCACAGCCGGTCGTTTGGACTGAAGCGCCTGAGTCAGTACGAGCGTTGAGCCGCCAACGGCGACGGTGGTATCGGGGTTTGCTCGATACGCTCGTGCGCCATCGTCGACTCATTGGCCGTCCATCATACGGGATGGTCGGCCTGTTTGCGCTCCCGTTTTTCGTGATCGCCGAAGCGCTTGGCCCGTTGATCGAAGCCGGTGGCTATCTGTTTATCCCGGTCCTGTTTCTGTTGGGTATCGTTGAGCTTCCGTTCTTTCTTGCGTTCTGGCTCGTCGCTATTGGCCTCAGTGCGATCCTGACCGCACTTAGCGTCTTTGGTGAAGTGGTCACCTACCGTCGGTATGATCGGCCAAGCGACATTGCGGTCTTACTCTGGTATTCCGTAATCGAAGCCCTTGCATACCGACCGTGGCGGGCATTTGTCTCCTGTCGCGGGGCGGTTGAGTATCTCACCGGTGATCGGACGTGGGGCGAGATGACCCGCGTCGGCTTTGAGAACGGTGAGGATGAGAACCGATGAGCGAACCGCCCTCTCGGAGTCGCCGGGCGTTTTTAGGAGCCACGGCAATCACAACGGCGACGTCGCTGGCTGGCTGTGGTGACGACGGTCCCCGACCCAGACAGCGGCTTCCGTTTCGCGCCGGTGACAGGCGATTCGAACGCGAGCGCGATGGCTCGTTCGAACCGTTTCTCATCCGTGGAATCAACATGGGGATGGCAAAGCCCGCACACTTCCCCGGAGAAGCTGCCATCACGCGATCGGAGTACGACCGCTGGTTTCGTGATATCGGTCAGCTGAACCCCACTCCCATCAGAACGTACACGATCCACCCGCCGGCGTTCTACGACGCACTTTCGGCGTACAATGACCGCGCCAGTGAGCCACTGTACCTCTTTCAGGGAAGCTGGATCGGCGAGTAACAACTGCTCGAGGTTGCAGACATTCGCCGGCCCGACCGGGAGTTTCACGACGAACTCAGGCGGACGGTGTCGGTCGTCCACGGCGACGCCGAGTTGCCAGTGCGTGCCGGTCACGCAAGCGGCCGGTATCGAACTGACGTGAGTGACTGGCTGTTGGGATATATTGCAGGGATCGAGTGGCCGCCGACAGACGTTATCGCCGCGAACGAAAGCGGAGGCGCGGGGGAGTACGCCGGAGACTCTATCGAAACGGTCGCCGCCTCACCGTTCGAACGCTGGCTCGCCGAATGTCTGGACGTTGTTGCAACCCACAGTGAGGACACCTACGGCACCCAACGCCCGCTTTCGATGACCAACTGGGTCACGACTGACCCACTCACCCATCCCTACGAGCCGTTTCCCCTCGAGGATGCCGTCTCGATCGATCCGAATACGATGGTCCCGACGGACGATTTTGCGGCTGGAACCTTTGGGACCTATCACGTCTACCCGTACTATCCGGACTTTCTCAACCACACACCGGAGTACATCGAGCACATTGACCACCGTGGCGAGGAAAACAGCTATGCGGGCTATCTTGCCGACCTCGAGGCGGCCACCGACCAGCCGCTGCTGATCGGCGAGTTTGGGGTGCCAAGCTCTCGAGGGAGCGCCCATCGCCACGTCCAAGGCCGCGACCAGGGCCGCCATACCGAACGGGAACAGGGAGCGATTGTCGCCGCGATGCACGAAGATATTATCGAGGCAGATACTGCCGGCGGCCTCGTCTTTACCTGGCAAGACGAGTGGTTCAAGCGCACCTGGAACCTCCAATCGATGTCCGAGCCGTCACGTCGCCCGTTCTGGTCGAACGTCCAGACGCCCGAACAACGGTTTGGCCTGCTCAGTTTCGACCCCGCTTCGGCTATCTCACTCGATGGGACCGCGGCTGATTGGACTGGTGCAGACCGATTCGAGCCGACTGTCACACCGACGCACCTCGAGGACGGCTTCGATAGCGTGCGGGAACTGACCGAACTGGCGGTCACGCACGACGAGGCGTCTCTCTCGATCCGACTCTCCTTCGAGTCGCTTACAGCACTCGACTGGGACGAAATGAACGCGATCATCAGCGTTGCTCACACCGGGCGTGGAAACCAGTCACTTCCGCTGAGTTTAGCCCGCAAGACCCCGCCGACTGATTTTCTGATTCGCCTCGACGGGCCGGAAGACTCTCGACTCCGTGTTGACGCCTATTACGATGCCTTCGCCAGCGAGTTCGGCTCGGAAGTTGGGCTCGATCTTTCGCAATACCGGGAGCCGAACTCCGGTCGGTTTACCCCTGTCCGGATGACGATCAACCGTGGATATACGGTGCCACCGACGGACGAACGAATTCCATTCGAATCCATCGAAACGGGCCAGCTCAGATACGGTAACGGCAACCCCAAAGCGGGAGCGTTTGACTCACTGGCCGACGTCCACGTCTCGAGGGAGACGGACGTGATCGAACTTCGCGTGCCGTGGCTCCTGCTCAACATCGCCGATCCCTCGAGTTTGCTTGCGTTGGATGATCGGTGGGCGCAAACCGATTGATTCGTTCGAACCGTTCGAGGCACTCGAAACCGCCGCCGGGACGTACAAGCCAACGGCCGATGGCAGTGCCCAACCAATCCCCGGTTCGACGAACCTGACACACGCGGTTCCGGGGGTCGAGTCGGGAACGCTCGAGTCCGGTCGCTATCGCTGGGAGCCGTGGAACGAACCTGACTATGTCGAACGGCGAAAAGCCGGGTATGGTCGGGTCCAGGCGGTGTTCGATCGGTACCGTGGGGCGTGAGATTGACTGTCTCGGTAACTACACTTTAGCAGACGTTCGCTGCAACTGCTGTCTAGTCTAACTCTGTAGATTTTCACACAACCGCATATTTTGCAAACGGACTCCATTACAAACTCCTCTACCAATTAACAGATAGCCAGGGCACTTTCCCAGAACTCTTTGATCTCATCATCAGCGAGTAAAATCGAGTGGAGCGATGTATTACAGTCCACAAAGTCCTCGTCAATACTAATGGTCTTTTCAACAGTCCCGGCTTTGATTTTGATTGGATGGCTTTGGTGAATCGCCATACAGCGTCGAGTTCTAGTGGATTACCGGAAGTGTGAGAGAGTCAATTTGCTTCGTCATTGCTTGAATCCTCAATGACCCTATCAAATACGTTCCAGCGTGACTCCT
>LFCJ01000413.1_pt1 | contig 26242 bp, 23 predicted proteins | sample 643141 | NCBI WGS metagenome assembly LFCJ01 (sample SAMN03766243, study PRJNA286221) | soda lake metagenome | biome: soda lake; feature: Kulunda steppe; material: water; isolation source: sample B1-Br-g2 brine of Lake Bitter-1 | place: Russia: Kulunda steppe | collected 2010-07
CGGCTTCTCGCGGTTCGAGGCGGGCAGGAAATCCACCAGCCGGCGCACCTCCATCATCGCCTCCACATCGTCGGCAAAGGCGCCGTCCGCCACCGACGACTTGCGCGTATGCGTCGAGGCGCCGCCGAGCTCCTCGGCGGTGACGACCTCGTTGGTGACGGTCTTCACGACGTCGGGGCCGGTGACGAACATGTAGGAGCTGTCGCGCACCATGAAGATGAAATCCGTCATCGCCGGCGAATAGACCGCGCCGCCCGCGCAGGGCCCCATGATCACGCTGATTTGCGGGACCACCCCCGAGGCCATGATGTTGCGCTGGAAGACATCGGCATAACCCGCCAGCGAGGCGACCCCTTCCTGGATGCGCGCGCCGCCCGAATCGTTGAGCCCGATCACCGGCGCGCCGTTCTGCACCGCCATATCCATGATCTTGCAGATCTTCTGGGCGTGGGTTTCCGAAAGCGAACCGCCGAAGACGGTGAAATCCTGCGAAAACACATAGATCATGCGCCCGTTCACCGTGCCCCAGCCGGTGACGACGCCGTCGCCGTAGGGGCGCTCGGCCTCCATGCCGAACTCGGTGCAGCGATGGGCCACGAACATGTCGAACTCCTCGAAGGAGCCTTCGTCGAGCAGAAGCTCGATGCGCTCGCGCGCGGTGAGCTTGCCCTTGGCGTGCTGCGCGTCGATCCGCTTGCGGCCGCCGCCGAGCCGCGCGGCGGCGCGACGGTCCTCGAGTTCCTGCAGGATGTCGGTCATCTGGCCTCCCGGACTGCACTGCATCCGCACCATAGCCAGCCCACCGCCGCGGTCCAAGACGTCGCGCGAAATTTCCTTTCGCGCCCACGGCGCTGCGGGGGGTTTTCGATTGGCCAGGGCGGCGCGGCGTTCTACACCGGGTCGGATGACCGACAGGCCCGAAACCCGCTTTCTCGACCGCGCCAGCCCGCCGCACATCATGACGCTGGTGCTGCTGGCGAGCCTATCGGCGCTGTCGATGAACATTTTCCTGCCGTCGCTGCCGGCGATGGCGCGTCATTTCGGCACCGATTACGCGATCATGCAGCTTTCGGTCTCGCTGTTCCTGGCGGTGAACGCGGCGTTGCAGCTCGTCATCGGGCCGGTCGCCGACCGTTTCGGCCGCCGTCCCGTGCTGCTCGCGGCGATCGTGCTGTTCATCCTGGCAACGCTCGGCACCCTGATCGCGCCGACGGTCGAGGTCTTCCTGTTCTTTAGGATGTGTCAGGCGGTCGTGGTGGCGGCGATGGTGCTGTCGCGCGCGGTGGTGCGCGACATGGTCGGCGAGGCCGAGGCGGCGTCGATGATCGGCTACGTGACGATGGGCATGGCGCTGGTGCCGATGGTCGGGCCGATGCTGGGCGGCGCGCTCGACGAGCTGTTCGGCTGGCAGGCGAGTTTTGTCGTGCTGCTGATCTGCGGTGTCGCGATCCTTTTGCTGACCTGGGCCGATCTCGGCGAGACGGCGCCGATGCGCTCATCGAGCTTTCGCGCCCAGTTCGCGGAGTATCCCGCGCTGCTGCGGGCGCGGCGGTTCTGGGGGTACTGCCTCGCGGCGGCCTTCGCATCGGGCTCGTTTTTCGGCTTTCTGGGCGGAGCGCCCTTCGTCGGCTCGGAGGTGTTCGGCCTGTCGCCCTCGCTTCTGGGGATCTATTTCGCCGCGCCCGCCGTGGGATACCTCGTCGGCAACGGGCTGTCCGGGCGCTACTCGACGCGCATCGGGGTGGACCGGATGGTGCTCGTCGGCACGCTGATCACCACGGGCGGCATGGGCACGCTCGCCGTGCTGTTCGCCGCCGGGCTGCAATCGGCCGAGATCTTCTTCGGCTTCTTCGTCTTCGTCGGGCTCGGCAACGGGATGGTGATTCCCAACGCGACCGCCGGGATGCTCTCGGTGCGTCCGCATCTGGCGGGGACGGCCTCGGGGCTGGGCGGGGCGATGATGATCGGCGGCGGCGCGGCGATGGCGGCGCTCGCCGGGGCGCTTCTGCAGCCGGGCAGCGGGGCGGGGCCGCTGATCGCGATGCTCGTGGCAACGTCGCTCGCTTCGGTCGCGGCGATCCTCTATGTCATCCGGCGCAAGCAGACCATCGGCGCGTAAGGCTTGCGCCGCAAGGGCGGGCTGCGTTCGCCCTTTACCGGGGCACGACCGCGCCGTAGAAAGCGCGCAACGGAGGGACAGCCATGGAACTGACAGGCAGCCGCACCATCGCCGCCGACCGCGCCACGGTCTGGGCGCATCTCAACGATCCCGAGACGCTCAAGGCCTGCATCCCCGGCTGCCAGGAGATGACCGGCACGCCCGAGGAGGGCTTCGAGGCCGTCGTCAAGCAGAAGGTCGGCCCGGTCAAGGCGACCTTCAAGGGCAAGGTCACGCTCTCGGACGTGGTCGAGCTAGAAAGCTACCGCATCAGCGGCGAGGGCACCGGCGGGGTCGCGGGCTTTGCCAAGGGCGCGGCCGCCGTGCAGCTCGCCGATGCCGAGGAGGGCACCGAGCTGACCTATGACGTCGAGGCGCAGGTGGGCGGCAAGCTCGCCCAGATCGGCTCGCGGGTGGTGGGCGGTTTCGCGCGCAAGATGGCCGATCAGTTCTTCGACAATTTCCGCGCCCATGTCGAAGGCCCCGCCGAGACGGACGGCGCGGCCGAGTGATCACAAGCGCGGGGCGTGGTGCAGGATCGTCGGGATGACGAGCTCCTCCTCGTCGACCAAGTGCCGGTCGAGAAACCCCGCAAAGGGCGCCAGCCGGCCATGCAGCGCCCCGGCCGCATCGCGCCCGCCGCCGGCCTCGATCGCGCGCAACATCGCGTTGGTGCCCTCGGCGAGCGCATGAATGTGCGCGTCGAGGCTGTGGTGATCGCGGTCGAGGATCTCGAAACCGCGCTCGAGTCGCCTGTCGCAGCCCTGCAGGACCGGGAAATACTGGATGTCCTCGATCTGGTGATGCCCGTGCAGCTGGTTGAGCAGAAAGCCGGTGTAGCGTGCATTGTCGCGCGCGAAGGCCGCCGGGTCGGCGCGCTTGTCGAGATACCCTTCCACCCCTTCGGTGATGCGGCCCATAAGATCGCGAAACATCATGTGCCGCTCGAGCCAGAAGCGGGTGAGCGCGTCGAAATTGCGATGACTCTCCCAGATGTCGCGCGGATACTCCTTGACCAGCACCCGCAGCGCGTCGGGCAGCCCGCTGCGCGTCTCGAGATCCATGTCGTCGCTGCTCATGCCGCCCCTCCTTCGCTGCCGCGCAGCATAGGGCGACGCGGGCGCCCTGCAAGCACCCCTCAGCGCTGCGCCCGCTCCCAGTCGGGATGGATCCAGGGGCGGCGCTCGTCGCGCGCCAGCGGCGCGCGGCCAAGGATGTGATCGGCCATCTTCTCGGCCACCATGATCGTGGGCGCGTTGATGTTGCCATTGGTGATGCGCGGAAAGACCGAGCTGTCGATCACCCGCACCCCCTCCGTGCCGATCACCCGCCCCTCGGCGTCCACGACCGCGTCGGGGTCGTTCGCATCACCCATCCGCGCCGTGCCGCAGGGGTGATAGGCGCTCTCGACCTCGTCTCGGATGAAGGCGTCGAGGTCGGCGTCCGATTGCGCCTCGGCGCCCGGCTGGATTTCGTGGCGGAGATGCGCGGCCATGGCGGGCTGGTCCATGATCTCGCGCGTCAGCCGGATGCAGTTGCGAAAATCGCGCCAATCCTCCGGCGTGCTCATGTAGTTGAAGCGGATGCGCGGGGCCGCGTCCGGATCCGGGCTACGCAGCGTCACGGTCCCGCGGCTGCCCGAACGCATCGGGCCGACATGCACCTGAAAGCCGTGCCCCTCGGCGACGGCGCGCCCGTCATAGCGCACCGCAATGGGCAGGAAGTGATACTGGATGTCGGGGTATTCCACGCCCGCCTGCGAGCGGATGAAAGCCGCCGCCTCGAACTGGTTCGACGCCCCCGGCCCCGTCCTCGTCAGCAGCCAGCGCGCGCCGACATAGGCCTTGCCGAGCAGGTTCCAGTAGCGAAAGAGCGTGATCGGCGTCTTCGAGGCGTATTGCAGGTAAAGCTCCAGGTGATCCTGCAGGTTGGCGCCCACGCCGCGCCGGTCGGCGCGCACCGCGATGCCGTGCTCGGCCAGATGCGCGCCCGGCCCGATCCCCGAATGCATCAGGATCTTGGGCGTGTTGATCGAGGAGGCCGCAAGGATCACTTCCCGGCGCGCGCGCACCGTCTCGACGCGCCGCCCGCGCGCGATTTCGACGCCGCAGGCGCGCCCGTCCTCGAACACCACCCGCCGCGCGAGGCCGCGCCGCAGCGTGCAGTTGTCGCGCCGCAGCGCCGGCTTGAGATAGGCCGCCGCCGCCGACCAGCGCCGCCCGCGCCAGATCGTGGCCTCCATGGCGCCGAAGCCTTCCTGCTTTTCGCCATTATAGTCATCGGTGGTTGCGTAGCCCGCCTCGCGCCCCGCGTTGACGAACGCCCCGAAGAGCGGGTTCTCCCGCCTGCCGCGCGTGACATGCAGCGGCCCGTCTGCGCCGCGCCAGCCGGGATCGGCCTCCCCGTTGCCGTGCCAGCATTCCATGCGCCGGTAATAGGGCAGCACATCGGCAAAGCTCCATCCCCGCGCCCCCGACTGCGCCCAATGGTCGAAGTCGCGCGCATGGCCGCGCACATAGACCATCCCGTTGATCGAGCTCGACCCCCCGATGACCTTGCCGCGCGGCGTCGCCAGCTCCCGCCCGCCCAGATGCGGCTCCGGCTCGCTGGAAAAGCCCCAGTCATACATCGCCATGTTCATCGGATAGGACAGCGCCCCCGGCATCCGGATGAACGGCCCCGCATCCGAGCCGCCATGCTCGATGACGATCACCGACGCCCCCGCCTCCGAGAGCCGATACGCCGCCGCCGACCCCGCCGAGCCGGCCCCGACGATCACGTAATCCGCTTCCATGCTGTCACTCCAGTCGCCCCACAGGGGTGCTTGTCACCGCCGCGCCGCAAGGCGCGGCCCGGCCCAACGGGATGAGCGCCGCTTGCGGCGCGAAGACAGGCGGGAGCCCCCTGCTCTAATAGGGCGCCTCCACCGGCCCCATCCCGACATGCACGCTCTTGACCTGCGAGTAATGCTCGATCGCCGCGCGCCCGTTCTCGCGACCCACCCCCGACAGCTTGACGCCACCGAACGGCATCTCGAGCGGGGTCAGGTTGTAGCTGTTGATCCAGCAGGTCCCCGCCTGGAGCCGCGAGACGACCCGGTGCGCGCGCGTCAGGTCATTGGTGAACACCCCCGCCGCGAGCCCGAATTCGGTCGCATTGGCGCGCGCGATCACCTCGTCCTCGTCTTCGAAATCCAGCACGCACATCACCGGCCCGAAGATCTCCTCGCGGGCGATGGCCATATCGTCACGCACATCGGCGAAGACCGTCGGCGCGACGAAATAGCCGGGGCCGTCGGGGGCCGTTCCCCCCGTCACCAGCCGCGCCCCCGCCGCGCGCCCGGCCTCGATGTAGCGCATCACGGTCGCGTGCTGGCGCGCCGAGATGAGCGGCCCCATCTGCGTGGCCTCGTCCATCGGGTCGCCCATCCGGATCGCCTCGGTGCGCGCCGCGAGGCGCTCCAGGAACCGCTCGCGCAGCGCGCGCTGCACGAACACCCGCGTGCCGTTGGTGCAGACCTGCCCGGCCGAGTAGAAATTGCCCAGCATCGCGCCCGAGACCGCGTCCTCGAGCGTCGCATCGTCGAACACGATCAGCGGCGACTTGCCGCCCAGCTCCATCGTCACATGCCGGATCCCCTCGGCCGCCGCGGCATAGACCTTGCGCCCCGTCGGCACCGACCCGGTGAGCGACACCTTCGCCACCCGCTCGTCGCGCACCAGAGCATCACCCACGGCGCCCGCGCCCTGCACCACGTTGAACAGCCCCGCCGGCAACCCCGCCTCGGTCAGGATCGCCGCGACTTCCAGCGTGCACAGCGGCGTGAGCTCGGAGGGCTTGAACACCATCGCATTGCCCATCGCCAGCGCCGGCGCCGCCTTCCAGCAGGCGATCTGGGTGGGGTAGTTCCACGCCCCGATCCCCGCGCAGACACCCAGCGGCTCGCGCAGCGTGTAGGCGAAATCGCCCCCGAGCGGGATCGTCTCGCCGGTCACCGTGGGCGTGAGCCCGGCGAAGAATTCGAGCGCCTCGGCCCCGGACTCGGCATCCGCCACCAGCGTCTCCTGCAGCGGCTTGCCGGTGTCGAGCGTCTCGAGCTCGGACATCGCGCGGTTGCGCTCGCGCAGAAGGGCGGCGGCGCGGGCGAGCACCCGTGCGCGCTCGACCGGCCGGCGCACCGCCCAGTCCGCCTGCGCCCGCGCGGCCGAGGCCAGCGCGCGCTCGATGATCGCCGGCGTGGCCGCATGGACCCGTGCGATGACGCTCGCGTCGGCGGGATGGACCACCTCGATGATCTCGCCGGCCGTGTCCTCGACGAAGGCGCCGTCGATGAAATGGCTCGCCCGTGGTTGTGCACGCATCATGCGCTCCTCTTGGTTTGCTCGCCGAGCGCCGCAGCGATCTGCGCCTCGACCATTGCCGTCGCCGCCGCCGCGTCGGGCGGACCCGCCCGCAGCGCCTCGCGGATATAGGCCCCGTCGATGAGCGCGGCCGCGCCCTCGGCGATCGCCGGTGCCGCCGCCCCCGCGAGCGGGCGCAGCGCATGCACGAGATTGCTGTGCAGCCGGCGCTGATACACCGCGAGCAGCCGCCGCGCCTCCGGCGCGCGCTGCGCGAGCACGTAGAAATTGAGCCACGCGCCCACCGCCTCGCGCCCGAAGCTCGACTCGGCGAAGCTCGCCCGGATCACGGCGCTGACCCGCGCCCGCGGCCCGCGCAGTCCGGCAAGCTCGGCGCGCACCTCGGCGGTATAGACCGACAGCACATGCCGCATCGCCGCGAGAAACAGCGCCTCCTTGGAGCCGAAATAGTGATGCGCCAGCGCCGAGGACATGCCCGCGCGCCGCGCGATCCGGCTGACCGTGACCTCGAGGCTGCCCACGGCGCCGATCTCGGCGATGGTCGCATCGACCAGCGCTGCGCGCCTGATGGGCTCCATTCCGAGCTTGGGCATCGATCGCCTCCGAGACAGGGGTTGCATTCTCCTGCTACATCGTTCTTTATTGACTCGTCAATCAACAAAACAGGGACGCCACCATGACCCTCCGCACCACCCTTCTCGCCGCCGCCGCCACCGGCGCGCTGGCCGCCCCGGCGCAGGCCGCCTGCGACTCCGTGACCTTCTCGGATGTGGGCTGGACCGACATCACCGCGACCACCGCCGTCGCGACCACCGTTCTCGAGGCGCTCGGTTACGAGACCACGACCAACGTGCTCTCCGTGCCCGTGACCTATACCTCGCTGGCCGCGGGCGATATCGACGTCTTCCTCGGCAACTGGATGCCCACCATGGAGGCCGACATCGCGCCCTACCGCGAGGACGGCACCGTGGACACGGTGCGCACCAATCTCGAGGGCGCGAAATACACGCTGGCCACCAACAGCCACGGCGCCGAGCTCGGCATCGAGACCTTTGAGGACATCGCGTCCTTCACCGACGAGCTCGACGCGACGATCTACGGCATCGAGCCGGGCAATGACGGCAACCGGCTGCTCCTCGACATGATCGCCGACGACGCCTTCGGGCTGGCGGATTTCGACCTCGCCGAAAGCTCCGAGCAGGGCATGCTCTCGCAGGTGCAGCGCTACACGCAGCGCGGCGAGCCCATCGTGTTCCTCGGCTGGGAGCCGCATCCGATGAACGCCAATTTCGAGATCACCTATCTCGACGGCGGCGACGACTGGTTCGGCCCCGATTTCGGCGGCGCGGAAGTGCGCACCAACACCCGCGCGGGCTATGTCGATGAATGCCCCAATGTGGGCCTGTTCCTCGAGAATCTCGAATTCACCCTTGAGCTCGAGAACGAGATCATGGCCAAGATCCTCGATGACGGCATGGACCCCGGCGACGCCGCGAGCGCCTGGCTGTCCGACAACCCGGAGGCGTTCGAGCCCTGGCTCGACGGGGTCGAGACCATCGACGGCGAAGACGGGCTCGAGACGGTGCGCGCCGAACTCGGCTGATCGACCGGGCGGACCCGTCGCGGGCCGCCCCGACCGCCCGCACGGGCATCAGCGCCCCGGCCGGGGCAGCGGAGACCGCCATGGACTGGCTGAGCGACAACAAGATACCCGTGGGGCGCACCGCGGGCGATGCCTTCGACTGGCTTCAGGCGAACGGCGCCTGGTTCTTCGACGGGATCGAGGAGGGCATGCGCGCGCTGGTGGGGGCCATCATGACGGTGCTGCAGTTTCCGCATCCGCTGGTGGTGGTGGCAGTCTTCGTCGCCTTGACCTGGACGATCCAGCGGTCCTGGCGGCCCTGCGCGATCGTGGCGCTGGGGTTCCTGTTCATCCTCAACCAGGGCTACTGGGACGAGACCATCGAGAGCGTCACGCTGGTGCTGTCGGCGTGCCTCGTGTGCATGGGTCTCGGGGTGCCCATCGGCATCGCGGCGGCGCACCGCCCGCGGTTCTATGCATGGCTGCGCCCGGTGCTCGACTTGATGCAGACCCTGCCGCCCTTCGTCTACCTGATCCCGGCGATCGTGTTCTTCGGCATCGGCATGGTGCCGGGGCTGATCGCGACGGTGATCTTCGTGCTGCCCGCGCCCATTCGCCTAACGCATCTCGGTATCACCGCGACGCCGCAGCCGCTTCTGGAGGCCGCGCGCGCGTTCGGGGCGACGCCGCGCCAGACGCTGTGGAAGGTCGAGCTGCCCTATGCGCTGCCGCAGATCATGGCGGGGCTGAACCAGACGATCATGCTGTCGCTGTCGATGGTGGTGATCGCGGCGCTGGTGGGGGCGTCGGGGCTCGGCGTGCCGGTGGTGCGCGCGCTCAATACCGTGAACACCTCGCTCGGGTTCGAGTCGGGCTTTGTCATCGTGGTTGTGGCGATCATGCTCGACCGGATGCTGCGCATGGAGCGGCGCAAATGACCAACGCGGTTGAATTCGACAATGTCTCCATCGTCTTCGGCGACCATCCCGAGCAGGCGCTGCCGCTGATGGATGCCGGCGGCGAGCGTGGCGATATCCAGGCCGAGACCGGCCAGGTGCTCGGCGTGCATGACTGCTCACTGTCGGTCGCGCAGGGCGAGATCGTGGTGCTGATGGGGCTGTCGGGCTCGGGCAAGTCCACGCTGCTGCGCGCGGTCAACGCGCTCAACCCGGTCACCCGCGGCGAGGTGCGCGTGCATGACGGGCGCGAACTCATCAGCGTGACGCGCGCCGATGCGAAGACGCTGCGCCGGCTGCGGCTCGATCACGTCGCGATGGTGTTTCAGCAATTTGGCCTGCTGCCCTGGCGGACGGTGCGCGAGAATGTCGGGCTGGGGCTGGAGCTGGCGGGCCGGCCGTTGCGCGAGCGCGCCGAGCGCGTCGATGCGCAGCTCGCACTCGTCGGCCTTTCCGACTGGGCCGAGCGCAAGGTGGGCGAGCTTTCGGGCGGGATGCAGCAGCGCGTGGGGCTGGCGCGGGCCTTCGCCACGGATGCGCCGATCCTGCTGATGGACGAGCCTTTCTCCGCGCTCGACCCGCTGATCCGCAACCGGCTGCAGGACGAGCTGCTGGAGCTGCAGGAGCGGCTGCAGCGCACCATCGTGTTCGTCTCGCACGATCTCGACGAGGCGTTCAAGCTCGGCAACCGCATCGCGATCATGGAGGGCGGGCGCATCGTGCAGTCGGGCACCCCGCGCGACATCTATACCGACCCGGTCTCGGAATACGTCGCCGATTTCGTGGACAACATGAACCCGCTCGGCGTGCTCTGCGCGCGCGACATCATGCAGCCCGCGAGCGCCGCAGCCTCGGGCGCGCCCGTCGATGCCGAAGCCCCGATCACCGAGGTCATCCCCCGGCTGCGCGGCACCACGGCGCCTGTCCCGGTGACCGAGCGCGGCGCCGCGATCGGAGAGGTCACCGCCGACAGCCTGCTCGGCAAGCTCACCGACCCGCGCGGGCGCGGCTAGCCGCTCGGGTCGCTGCCCGCCACAGCCCCGCGGCGCAGCATCGCCTCGCGCCAGGTGATGAAGCATACCGAGCCCATGATGATCGATCCCCCGGCCACGACCCACGGATCGATGGGCTCGGCAAAGAAGATCGCCCCCGACGCCGCCGCCCAGACAAGCTGCAGGAAGGTCACCGGCTGCGTCACGGTGATCGGCGCGGATTTGAAGGCGAGTGTCATGGTGAAATGGCCTGCCGTGGCGAAGAACGCCACGAGGAACAGCCAGCCGAGCTGCGCCCAGCTCACCGGCACCCATACCGCCGCCGCCACCGGCGCCAGCGCCAGCGTCACCCACACCGACAGAAGCGCCACCACCGCCGCCGCGCTCAGCTCCGCCGACATGCGCTTGGCCATCAGATACGAGATCGCCAGCGACAGCGCCGTGCCCAGCATCGCCAGATGCCCCGGCGAGATCTCGCGAAACCCCGGCCGCAGGATCACCAGCGCGCCAAGGAGGGCGATCACGATCGCCGCGATGCGCCGCGCCTTGAGCGTCTCGCCCAGAAACAGCGCGGCACCGATGGCGATATAGATCGGCGAGAGGTAATTCATCGCCGTGACCTCCGCGATGGGGATCTGCGTCATGGCGAAGAACCACAGCAGCACCCCCACCGAATGGATCGCCCCGCGCGCCGCGAAGGCCGCGTGCAGCCGCGCCGACAGCCGCAGCCGCAGGAGCGCCGGCAGCACTGGCAGGAAGAAGACGAGCCCCAGCAGATAGCGCAGGAACGCCGATTGCGCCGCCGGGACCACATCGCCGACATGCTTCACCAGCGCCTGCATCGCCACGAAGAGAAACCCGGTCAGCACCATCCAGAGCGCCCCGGCGAGCGGCCGCGCCGGGGAGTCGCGCGCATCATTGATCACGGTCTCGGCCATGCGCGCATCTGAGCCCAGCCGCGCGCCGGGCACAACCCCGGCTCAGCGCAGATCGGGCGGCGTGGCCTCCGCGGCGAGCTCGTCGGTGATCGCCGCGAGCTCGCGCGCCTCGGTGCGCGTATCGCCCAGCCGACGCAGGGAGACGCTGCGCTCGGTCATTTCGCGCTGACCCACGGCGAGGATAACCGGCACCTTGCCGACGGAATGCTCGCGCACCTTGTAGTTGATCTTCTCGTTGCGCAGATCGGCCTCGGCGCGCAGCCCGCGCGCGCGCAGCGCGGCCACGACCTCTTCGGCATAGGGATTGGCGTCCGACACGATCGGTGCGACCACCACCTGCCGCGGCGCGAGCCACAGCGGCAGCCGCCCGGCGTAATGCTCGATCAAAAGGCCGATGAAGCGCTCGAAGGTGCCGAAGACGGCGCGGTGCAGCATCACCGGGCGGTGGCGCTCGCCGTCCTCGCCGATATAGGCCGCCTCGAGCCGCTCGGGCAGGACATAGTCGAGCTGGAAGGTCCCCGCCTGCCAGGTCCGCCCGATCGCGTCGGTGAGATGGAATTCGAGCTTGGGGCCGTAGAACGCACCCTCCCCCTCGGCATAGTCGAATTGCAGCCCCGCCGCGGTGAGCGCCTCGGCGAGCGCGGTCTCGGCCCGGTCCCAGGTCGCGTCGTCGCCGGCGCGGGTCTCGGGGCGGGTGGCGAGCTTGTAGGTGATCTCGGTCAGGCCCATGTCGCCATAGACGCGGTTGAACAGGGCGAGAAAACGCTCGGTCTCGCCCGCGATCTGATCCTCGCGGCAGAAGATATGCGCGTCGTCCTGCGTCATCTGCCGCACCCGCATCAGCCCGTGCAGCGCGCCATGCGCCTCGTTGCGGTGGCAGCAGCCGAATTCCGCCATGCGCAGCGGCAGATCGCGGTAGGACTTCGTGCCCTGCTTGAAGATCTGCACATGCGCGGGGCAGTTCATCGGCTTGAGGGCCATCAGATCCGCCTCGCTGGAGATCACCGGGTCGGTCTCCTCGTCGGCGGAGGGGATCTCGTCGGGCACGAGGAACATGTTCTCGCGAAACTTGCCCCAGTGGCCCGATTGGCGCCACAGCTCGGCATCGAGAAGCTGCGGCGTCCTGACCTCGCCGTAGCCATCCGCGTCGAGCCGGCGGCGGATATAGGCCTCGAGCGCGCGCCAGATGACGAAGCCGTTCGGATGCCAGAACACCGAGCCCTGCGCCTCGGGCTGGAAGTGAAACAGCCCCATCTCGCGGCCGAGGCGGCGGTGATCGCGCTTGGCGGCCTCCTCGAGCATCGTCAGATGCGCCTTGAGATCGCCGCGGGTCTTGAAGGCGACGCCGTAGATGCGCTGCAGCTGCTTGTTGCGGCTGTCGCCGCGCCAGTAGGCGCCCGCGACCGACATCAGCTTGAAGGCATCCGCCGGCACCTGGCCGGTATGCTGCAGATGCGGGCCGCGGCACAGATCCTGCCAATGGCCGTGCCAGTACATGCGCACCGCCTCGCCCTCGGGGATCGCCTCGACGAGCTCGACCTTGAAGGGCTCGCCACCCGCCCGGTAATGCGCGATGGCGCGGTCGCGATCCCAGACCTCGGTGGTGACGGGATCGCGCGCATTGATGATCTCGCGCATCTTCGCCTCGATGGCGGCGAGGTCATCCGTCGTGAAGGCTTCGTCGCGGTCGAAATCGTAATACCAACCGTCGCGGATCACCGGGCCGATCGTGACCTTCGTCTCGGGCCAGAGCTCCTGCACGGCGCGGGCCATGATATGCGCGAGATCGTGGCGGATCAGCTCAAGCGCGGGCCCGTCATCGTTCATGGTGTGAATGGCGATCTCGGCGTCGTCCTCGATCGGCCATTGCAGATCGTGATGCGCGCCGTTCACCGTCGCGGAAATCGCCTTCTTCGCCAGCGATTTGGAAATCTGCCCGGCTACATCGGCGGGTGTGATCCCGGCGTCGAAATCGCGCGCATTGCCATCGGGAAAGGTCAGGGTGATGTGGCCCATATCGGCCTCCTCGTCGGTTCGGCGCCCACGGAACGCCCGGCTGCGGGTATGTCGGCCGCGTATCGGCCGGCGCGGCGCATCTGTCAAGCGCGGCGGGGTGGAAATCGCCGGGCGCGGGTTACATTCTGCCTCTTTTCCGTCCGGAGGCCGCCGTGTCCGATCCTGCCCGCCGCGCCAGCGAGATCGCCTATGAGGCGCTCACCGCCGAGGATGACGGACGCGTCTGCGCCGATATCTCCGACGCCGCCTGTCACGAGCAGCCGCCCAATTTCCTGCGCCATGTCGGGGCATTGTCGCTTTTCAAGGCCGCCGACGGGCTGGTGGACGCCAAGCTCGTGCTCAGCTGGCTGATGACGGCGCTCGGCGCGCCGGCCTGGTTCATCGGGCTGCTGGTGCCGGTGCGCGAGGCCGGCTCGCTCCTGCCGCAGCTCTTCACCGCGGCGCGCATCCGTACACTGCCCCGGCGCAAGCGCGCCTGGGCTGCGGGCAGCGCGATGCAGGGGCTCGCCGCGCTGGCGATGCTGGCCGCGGCGCTGACGCTGGAAGGCGCGGGGGCGGGGGCGGCTATCATCGCCGCGCTCGCGGTGCTCGCACTGGCGCGCTCCGTCTGCTCGGTGGCCTACAAGGACGTGCTTGGCAAGACCATCGCCAAGACCCGGCGCGGCACGGCGACCGGGTTGGCGAGCACGCTGAGCGCCATCGTCGTGATCGCCTTCGCGCTGATCCTGATGGCCGGGGAGGAGGCGCGCATGACGCTGGTGCTCGCGGCGATGGGGCTTGCGGGGCTGTTCTGGCTCGCGGGGGCCGCGATCTTCGCCACCCTCGCCGAGGAGCCGGGCGCGCAGGAGGGCGGCGGCAACGGAATCACGGCCGCGCTCGCCAATCTGGGCTATCTGCGCCGCGACCCGCAGCTTGCGCGTTTCGTGGTGGCGCGCGGGCTGCTGACATCGACCGCGCTTGCGCCGCCCTATCTCGTGGTGCTGGCCGCCGGCGACGCGGGGGATGCGCTCTCGAGCCTCGGGGCTCTGGTGCTGGCCTCGGCGTTGGCGTCACTGGTCTCGAGCTATGTCTGGGGTCGGCTGGCGGATCGCTCCGCGCGCCGGGTGTTGATCTTTACCGGCCTCGCGGGTGCGGCGTCGATGGTGCTCGCGCTCGGACTCGACGCGGCGGGGTTGGGGGCGACGGTTTGGGCGCTGCCGCTCGCGCTGTTCGGGTTGATGGTGGCGCATCAAGGGGTTCGGCTGGGCCGTTCCACTTATCTCGTGGACATGGTGGACCAGGAGCTGCGACCGATCTACACGGCGGTCTCGAACACGGTGATCGGCGTCGCGCTTCTTGCGGCTGGCGGCTTCGGCGCCGTCGCGGCGCTCATCGGCGCAGCGGCGACGATCGCGCTGTTCGCCGCGCTCGCGCTCGCAGGGGCCGCCGTGGCATACGGGCTGAGGGAACTGGAGACGACATGACCGCACCGCAATTTCTCGACACGCCGCAGGGCCGCCGCATCGCCTATCACCGCACGCAGGGCACCGCCCCCGGCATGGTGTTTCTGGGCGGTTTTCGCTCCGACATGGAGGGCACCAAGGCGCTGCATCTCGAAGACCGCGCGCGGCGGGGCGGCCATGCCTTCCTGCGGCTCGACTATTCGGGCCACGGCGCCTCGAGCGGGACCTTCGAAGAGGGCTGCATCGGCGACTGGGCCGAGGATGCGATGGCGGCGATCACGGCGATCACGGACGGACCGCAGATCCTCGTCGGCTCCAGCATGGGCGGCTGGATCGCGCTTCTCGCGGCGCGGGCGATGCCGGCGCGCGTCGCCGGGCTCGTGGGCGTGGCCGCGGCCCCCGATTTCACCGAGGACGGCCTCTGGGCGGATTTCACCACCGCCGAGCGCGAGGCGCTGATGCGCGATGGCCGGGTCGAGCGGCCGTCGCCGTATTCCGATGCGCCGGACGTCTATACCCGCCGCCTGATCGCGGACGGGCGCGAGCAGCTCGTGCTGCGCACCCCGCTGTCGCTTCCGTTTCCGGTGCGGCTCCTGCAGGGCACCGCGGATGCGGAGGTGCCGGCGCGCGTGGCGCTTGCCCTGACCGAGCATGCCGACTGCGGCGATCTGCGGCTGACGCTCGTGAAGGGCGCCGATCATCGCTTCTCGACGCCCGATTGCCTCGAACTGATCGAAACCGCGATCGCGGAGGTGCGCGCACGGGCCGCGGGCTGAGGTTGCGGACCGGGCCGGGGCTCAGACCGGCACGCAGGCCCCCTCGCCCGGATCGGCCTCGTCGATGGTCGGCGGCTCCGCGGCGTCGGGCAGATCGGCAAGCTCGAGATCCTCGGTGGTGATGCGCCCACCCGGCAGGCCGCTGTTGACATCGATGAAATCGAGCACCAGCGGCCGGATATTGGTGCGCCAGGACCGCCCGGCGAAAATGCCGTAATGGCCCGCGCCGGGCTCGAGATGGCTCGCCTTCATCGAATCGGGCAGCCCGGTGAGCAGATCGAGCGCGGCGAGGCACTGGCCCGGCGCGCTGATATCGTCGTTCTCGCCCTCGACGATCTTGACCGCGACATTGGTGATCTTGCCGAGATCGACGGGCTTGCCCTCGATCGTGAAGGCGTTGCGCGCTATTTCGCGGTCCTTGAAGATCCGCTCGACGGTGGACATGTAGAATTCCGCCGTCATGTCCATCACCGCGAGATACTCGTCATAGAAGCGGTTGAACTTGTCGCGCTCGGAATCCGTTCCCTTGGCGGACTCGATGATCTTGTCGCGGAAGGCCGTACTGTGACGGTCCATGTTCATCGAGATGAAGCTGCCGAGCTGCAGCAGCCCCGGATACACCATTCGGCCCACCCCGGCATAGGACGTGCCCACCCGCTGCAATGCGAGATGCTCGAGCTGGCCCATCGTGACGCGGCGGCCGAAATCCGTCACGTCGGTGGCGTTGGCGTCCGGGTCGATCGGACCGCCGATCAGGGTGAGCGAGCGCGGCTGCGCCTCGGGCTCCTCCTCGGCCAGCAGCGCGACCGCCGCCAGCGCCAGCGGCACCGGCTGGCAGACCGCGATCACATGGCAGTCGGGCCCGATTTCCCGCATGAAATCAGCGAGATAGACGGTATAGTCCTCGATGTCGAACTTGCCCTCCGAGACCGGTATGCCGCGCGCATTGTGCCAGTCCGTCACCCAGACCTCGCAATCGGGCAGGAGGCTCGCGAGTGTCGAGCGCAGCAGCGTCGCGTAATGTCCCGACATCGGCGCGACCAGCAGCACGCGGCGGGCTTTCTCCGGGCGGCCGCGCACCTGAAAGCGCACGAGATCGCCGAAGGGCCGCTCGACGACGGCCTCGCGATCGACGAGATGGTCGCGGCCATCCTCGCCCACCACTGTGCGGATGCCCCAATCGGGCTTCGTCGTCATGCGCGCGAAGGTGCGCTCCGTGACGCGGCCCCAGGCGGCGAGCAGGTTGAAGGCAGGGTTAGGAACCATGCCCCAGACGGGATAGGACGCCATCGCTCGGGCCGTCGCGCCGAGCCACTCATTGGTGTTCCGGGCCGTCTCCATAATGTCGTAGGTGGCCATATAGCGCATTGATTCTCCTTTCCGGGGTATGCCCCGATCGACAAATCGTCGCTTTCCCCCCCGGACGGGCGACGTTATGCTGCAGGGGCGAAAGATAGGGGGGATTGTTGCGAATGACAACTGAGGATGCCCAGGACGGGGGCGATCTCGATCGCCTGAACGCCAATCTTTCGAAAATCGAGGAGTTGTCGCAACGCCTCGTGACCGCACTCTCGCAACGCGATCCGGTGCGCCCGAGCCTCGAGGCGCCCGACAGCGACATCTTCATGCGCGCGGCCACGGCCTACATGACGGAGATGGCGCACAACCCCTCGAAGATCCTCGAGCATCAGATCAGCTACTGGGGCAAGGCGCTGCAGCACTATATGGAGACGCAGGCGGCGCTTCGCGAGGGCAAGCTTTCGCCGCCGGAGGATCACACCCCCGACGACAAGCGCTTTTCCAACCCGCTGTGGCAGACCCACCCCTATTTCAACTACATCAAGCAGCAGTACCTGCTCTCGGCCGAGGCGATGGAGCGCGCCGTCGCCGATCTCGAGCATCTCGACCACAAGGACAAGAAGCGGGTCGAGTATTTCTCGCGCCAGATCATCGACATGTTCGCACCGACGAATTTCCTCGGCACCAACCCGGAGGCGCTGTCGAAGGCCGTCGAGACCGATGGCGAAAGCCTCGTGCGCGGGCTCGAGAACCTCGTCGAAGATCTCGAGCAGCATGAGGGTCAGGTGATCGTGTCACTGGCGGACAAGGACGCCTTTCATGTCGGCGAGAACCTCGCCACGACGCCGGGCGCCGTCGTCTATCGCAACCGGCTGTTCGAGCTGATCCAGTACACCCCGACCACCGAGCAGGTGTATCGCACCCCGCTGATCATCTTCCCGCCCTGGATCAACAAGTTCTACATCCTCGACCTGAAGGAAAAGAACAGCCTGATCAAGTGGATCGTCGATCAGGGCTACACGCTTTTCGTCGTCAGCTGGGTCAATCCGGATGCCAGCTACGCCGATGTCGGGCTCGACACCTATATCGAGGAGGGCTTTCTCGAGGCGATCGAGCAGGTCAAGACGATCAGCGGCGAGGAGAAGATCAACGCGATCGGCTACTGCATCGCGGGCACGACGCTGGCGCTCACGCTGGCGCTTCTGGAAAAGCGCAAGCAAAAGCCGATCCGCTCGGCGACCTTCTTCACCACGCTGACCGATTTCGAGGACCAGGGCGAGTTCACGCCCTTCCTCGACAACGACTTCATCGACGGCATCGAGCGCGAGGTGAATGCCAAGGGCTACCTGCCCTCCTTCTTCATGACCCGCACCTTCTCCTACCTGCGCTCCAACGACCTCGTCTATGGTCCCGCGGTGCGCCGCTACATGATGGGCGAGCAGCCCGCCGCCTTCGACCTGCTCTACTGGAACGGGGACTCGACCAACCTGCCAGGGCGCATGGCGGTGCAGTATCTGCGCATGCTGTGCCAGGACAACCAGTTCGCGAAGGGCGAAATCGAGCTCTTGGGCGAGACGCTGTCGATCAAGCAGGTCAAGCTGCCGCTGTGCACCATCGCCGCGGAGACCGACCACATCGCGGCCTGGAAATCGAGCTTCAACGGCATCAAGCAGATGGGCAGCCGCGATCGCAATTTCTTCCTGTCCGAGTCGGGACATATCGCCGGGATCGTGAACCCGCCCTCGAAGAAGAAATACGGCCACTACACGAGCGACGCGCCGCTCGACGACCCCGACACATGGCGCGAGCACGCGACCTATCACGAGGGGTCGTGGTGGCCGCGCTGGGAGGCGTGGCTGCGCCGACGCTCGGGCGCGAAGCGCGCGCCGCGCGAGCCGGGCACCGACACGCACCCGGTCCTGTGCCCGGCACCGGGGACCTATGTGCGCAGCGTTCCGGACGCCTGAGCCCACGCGGCCCCGGCTTCGCGACCTCGCGGGCATCGGCGGCGCGAAACCGCGCGTTTTTCTGCTGCATCGCAGAAAACTTCTTGAAATGCTGCGGCGCAGCATCTATGTCGGGTCTGTTGGCAAGTCACGATGATCAAGGAGCAAATGTCATGGCCAAGACGCAAGACTACAGCAAGATGATGAACGACATGATGGGCGCCTTCCCGATGATGGATCAGAAGGCGATGCAGGACATGTTCAAGACCCACGCTCAGATGGGCGAGAAGATGAGCAAGGTGGTGCTCGAGGCGGCCGAGAAGTCGACCGAGATCTCCACCAAGTGGACCAAGGACACGATCGCGCGGGTCGGCCAGATCTCCGCGGTGAAGGAAGAGCCGACCGAGTACACCAAGGCGGCGACCGACTTCGCCTCGCGCTCGGCCGAGACCGCTGCCGAGCACATGGCGGCTTACGCCGAGGTCGCCAAGAAGGTCCAGATGGAGACCGTCGAGCTGATGCTCGCCGCCGGCAAGGACATCCAGGAAGATGCCACCGCGGCGATGAAGAAGGCCACCACCGAGGCGACCTCCGCCGCCAAGAAAGCGTCGGCCCCGGCGAAGTGAGGCGCGCGGCCAAGCCGCGATGATGTGCGACAGTGATGCAGGGGCGGACCAGTGGTCCGCCCTTTTGCGTTCTGGATCAAGCGGTTGAAAAAAATGCTGCGCTGCAGCAAATCTATCCTTGCAATGCCGCGGCGCAGCGTCCATGTTGAGGGTAGAGCAAAACACCAGAGCTAGGAGCTTACCATGGCGAAGACCCAAGACTACACCAACGTGATGAAAGACATGATGAACGCGTTCCCGATGATGGACCAGGGCGCATTCAAGGATGTCTTCAAGACCCAGGCGCAATTCGGCGAGAAGATGAGCAAGCTGGTTCTCGAAGCCGCCGAGCAGTCGACCGAGCTGTCGAACGCCTGGACCAAGGAGACCATTTCGCGCATGAGCTACGTCTCGGGCGCCAAGGAGCCGGCCGACTACACCCGTGCGATGACCGACTTCGCGTCGGGCAGCTCGGAAGCCGCCGCCGAGAAGATGGCAGCCTTCGCGGAGATCGCCAAGAAGCTGCAGTCCGAGACCGTCGAGCTGATGACCGCCGCCGGGCAGGACTTTCAGAAGGAAGCCAGCACCGCCGTGACCAAGGCCGCCGACCAGGCGACCAGCACCGCGAAGAAGGCCGCCGCCGCCACCAGCTGAGCGTCGGATTGAATTGCTGCGGGTGCGACATCCTCCCCCGGACGCACCGCATCATGGAAGGGCGGGCCATGTGCCCGCCCTTTCCTTTTGGGCCGCGCTGGCCTAGGCTCGGGCGAGCACCGGACACTCGGAGGACCCCTTGGCCGACACCGAAAAGCCGCTTCTCGTCAAGCGCTACGCCAGCCGCCGCCTCTACAACACCGAGACCAGCGACTACGTCACCCTCGAGGAGATCGCCCGCGTCATCCGTTCGGGCCGCGAGGTGCAGATCATCGACCTGAAGACCGGCGATGACCTCACGCGGCAATATCTCCTGCAGATCATCGCCGAGCATGAAAGCCGCGGCGAGAATGTGCTGCCGCTCGGCGTGCTCACCGACCTCGTGCGCAGCTACACCACCCAGGCCCAGAGCGTCGTGCCGCAGTTTCTCGCGATGTCCTTCGAGATGCTGCGCGACGGGCAGACGAAGATGGTCGACAACCTGACCAATGTGCCTCACCCGATGGCCGCGATGCCCGGCATGGAGGCGATGCAGCGTCAGCAGCGCGCCTTTCTCAAATCGATGATGGGCGGCGAATGGCCGGACACCGATGCCTCGGACCCCGAGGAGTCCGAGGCACAGCGCCGCGAGGCCCGCGAAGCGCGCGAGGATCTCGACGAGATCAAGCGCCAGCTCGCGGAGCTGCAGCAGAAACTCGGCGAGCTTAACAAGCCCTCGAAATAGAGGGCGCCGCCCTCCAACCTTCTCGAGACGCATGGTCGAGGCGCGAAAGCCCCGCGCCCGCCCGCGTGCAACGCGCTAGATCCCGAGCCGGTCGCGCAGCGAGAACCATGTCATCGCCAGCACGAGCAGTGGCTGGCGCATCGCGGTACCGCCCGGAAAGCGCGGCATCGGCAGCCGCGCCATCAGATCGAACCGCCCGCGCTGCCCGGAGATCGCCTCGGCCATCACGCGCCCCGTCAGCGTCGCGAGCGCCACGCCGTGCCCGGAATAGCCCGAGGCCGAGAGCACATTGTCGCGCGGGCGCGTCACACAGGGCAGGCGATTCATCGTGATTGCCAGCGTGCCGCCCCAGGCATGGTCGATGCGCGCATCGGCGAGCTGCGGAAAGACCTCGAGCATCGGCTTGCGCACCGTGCGCACGATGTCCGGGAAGCGGTATCCATAGCTCTCGCCACCGCCGAAGAGCAGCCGGCCGTCGTCAGACAGACGATAATAGTTGACCACGAACTTGTTGTCGGCCACGGCGACCGGCTCGGAGAGAACGTCGGCCGCGCGATCGCCGAGCGGCTCGGTGGCGACGATGAAATTGTTGATCGGCATGACCCGCGCGGCCACCTTCGGCTCGAGCGTGCCGAGATAGCCATTGCAGGCGAGCACCACATGCCCGGCCTCGACGCGCGCGCCGCCCGCGACATGGACCGTTGCGGTCGGCCCGTGCGCGATGCCCGTGACATGGCTGCGCTCATGCAGCGCCGCGCCGGCATCTGCCGCCGCCCGCGCAAGGCCCAGTGCGAAATTGAGCGGATGCACATGCCCCGCGCCGCGATCGATCACCCCGCCATGATAGGCCTCGCTGCCCACGATCGCGCGCACCCCGTCGCGATCGAGCGGCGCAATCTGCTCATAGCCGTAGTCGCGCGCCAAGCGCTCGGCATAGGCATGGCTGTGCGCGGCGGCCGAGGCGCTCCAGTCGGCATGAACGATGCCGGGGCGGAAGGTGCAGCCGGGCATGCCCGTCCCGGCGATCAGCTCCTTGACGAGCGCCTTCGCATCTTCTCCGAGCTGCCAGAGCGCGCGCGCATCTTCGCGCCCGACCAGCTTCTCGATCCGGTCCTGCCCGATGCGCTGGCCCGAACCGACCTGCCCGCCATTGCGCCCCGACGCGCCGAAGCCCACGCGATGCGCCTCGAGCAGCACCACGTCGAGCCCGGCCCGCGCCAGGTGCAGCGCCGCCGATATACCCGTATAGCCGCCCCCGATCACGCAGACATCGGCGCGGCGCACCCCTTCGAGCGGCGCGAATGGCGCAAGCTCGGCGGCCGTGGCCGCATACCAGCTATCCGGGTACGCGCCCGGCACATCGTTGGAAAAGAGCAGATTCATACGTTGAGCAGCAGGTGTTCGCGTTCCCAGGGGCTGATGACCTGCAGGAACTCCTCATATTCCATGTGTTTGACGGTTTCGTAGACGCGGCAGAACTCCTCGCCCAACACCTCGCGCATCGCCGCGTTCTCGCCGAACAGCTCGAGCGCCTCGCCCAGGCTCTCGGGCAGGGTATCCTCGCCCTGATAGGCATTGCCGACGCATTCGGGGCGGGGTTCGCGCTTTTGCATGATCCCGAGATACCCGCAGGCGAGCGAGGCGGCGATGCCCAGATACGGGTTGCAGTCCATCCCGGCGAGCCGGTTCTCGACCCGCCTTGCGGACGCATCCGAGATCGGCACCCGCAGCCCCGTGGTGCGGTTGTCGCGGCCCCATTCGAGATTGATGGGGGCCGCGAAGTCGCGCACGTAGCGGCGGTAGCTGTTGACATAGGGCGCCATCACCGGCGTGACCGAGGCCAGATGCGCCTGCAGCCCGCCGATGAAATGGCGAAAGGCGTCGGTTTCGTTGCCCGCGGCGTCCGAGAAGATGTTTTCGCCGGTCGCCGCGTCGAGAACCGAGTGATGGACATGCATCGCGCTGCCGGGCTCGCCCTCGATGGGCTTGGCCATGAAGGTTGCAAAGCAGTCATGGCGCAGCGCCGCCTCGCGGATCAGCCGCTTGAAGTAGAACACCTCGTCGGCCTGGCGTACCGGGTCGCCATGGCGCATGTTGATCTCGACCTGCCCGGCGCCGCCCTCCTGGGTAATGCCGTCGATCTCGAAGCCCTGCGCCTCGGCGAAATCATAGATGTCGTCTATCACGGGGCCGTACTCGTCCACCGCGCTCAGCGAATAGGCCTGATTGCCGGTCACCTTGCGGCCCGAGCGGCCCATGGGCGGCTCGATCGGCTGGGTCGGATCGATATTGCGCGCCACGAGATAGAACTCCATCTCGGGCGCGACCACGGGCATCAGGCCCTCGCGCCGGTAAAGCTCGACAACGCGCGAGAGAACGTTGCGCGGGGCGAGGGGCACCGGGGTGCCGTCGCGGTCGGTGACGTCGTGGATCACCTGAAGCGTGATGTCGGCGGTCCAGGGCGCGGCGCTCGCGGTGGAGAAATCGGGGGTCAGGATCATGTCGGGCTCGGTGAAGTCCTGCACGACCTGGCTCGCCCATTCGCCCGTTATGGTCTGCATGAAGACCGAGTTGGGCAGGTAGAAGCGCGGCTGCTTGCCGAATTTCGTCGCCGGCATCGCCTTGCCACGCGCCACGCCGGCGAGATCGGCGACGACGCATTCGACCTCGTCGAGCCGGCGCCCGGCGATGTAGTCGCGCGCCGGCTGCGGCAGTTGATGGGTCCAGTCCTCGGCCATGTCAGCCCCGCCCCTGTTTGAAGAATTGCGCGATCCGCGCGGCCATGCGCCCCGCGTCGCGGGCCCCGTCAAGCCGCGCGGCTGCCGCCTGCAGCTGCGCCTCGGGCACGAGCCCGCGCCCGCGCGTCTCGATCAGCCCCTGGATGAACCTGTCATCGAACTCCGGGTGCGGCTGCACCGACAGGCCCCAGTCGCCGTAGCGCAGCCCGGCCAGCGCACAGAAATCATTCTGCGCGATCACCTCGGCCTCCGCCGGCGCCGCGGTGACCTGATCCTGGTGCCATGCGTTGAGGTCGAGCGTCTCGCCACCGAAATCGTAGCGTTGCGGCCCCACGGCCCAGCCGCCCGCGAATTTCTCGACCCGCCCGCCGAGCGCCTGCGCCATGATCTGATGGCCAAAGCAGATCCCGACCATCGGCACCTGCGCAGCACGGGCGGCGCGGATGAAATCCTCGAGCGGCGGGATGAAGGCGTGATCCTCGTAAGCGCCGTGCTTCGAGCCGGTGATGAGCCAGCCCTCGGCCGCGTCGGGGCCCGGCGGAAACTCCATACCCTCCACGTCCCAGTCGGTCAGCCGCAAGCCCTGCCCCGCCAGCAGCGCGCGGAACATGTCGCCGTAATCGCCATGCGCCGCGCGCAGCGCCTCGGGCGCGTGGCCGGTTTGCAGAACGCCGATATGCATGAAGTCTCGCCCGTTGTTTGATCAAATTCTAGGGCAGCGGCGCGGCCCCCGCAAGCCCTCACACCGTATCGAGATAGAGCGCGGCGCGCGCCTCGGGCGTCATCGGGGCGATCTCGCGCAGTTCCTGGCGCTTGGTGAAGATCATGTTGCGGATCAGCTCGGGCGCGAAGATGCGCGCCATGCGCGGGCTCTCGGCAAAGAGTGCGATCGCCTCCTCCCAGGTCGCCGGGATCTGGTCGAGCTTCTGCTCATAGGCGTTGCCGGTGATCGGGGCGGGCGGCTCGGTAGCGTCCTCGATGCCGGACAGCGCCGCGCCGAGCACGGCGGCGATCATCAGATAGGGGTTGATATCGCCGCCGGCGACGCGGTGCTCGATGCGCCGCGCGGCAGGTTTGCCGCCGGGCACCCGGATCGCCGCGGTGCGGTTCTCGTAGCCCCAGGCGACCCCTGTGGGCGCATGCGCCGAGGGCACGAGCCGGTCATAGCTGCTGGCATGCGGGGCGAAGATCAGCGTCGAGTCGCGCATCGCCGCGAGGCATCCCGCGATGGCATGGCGCAGCGCATCGCTGCCCGCCTCGTTGCCATCGTCGAAGACATTGCGCCCCGGCGCGTCGAGCACCGAGAAATGCACATGCAGCCCGTTGCCGGACTGATCCGCGTAGGGCTTGGCCATGAAACTCGCCGCGCAGCCATGCTTGCGCGCGAGCCCCTTCACGAGCAGCTTGAACAGCCAGGCATCATCGGCGGCCTTCATCGCGTCACCATGCAGCAGGTTGATCTCGAACTGCCCGCGCCCGGCCTCGGAGATCGCCGCGTCGGCGGGAATGTCCATCGCCTCGCAGGCGTCGTAAAGCTCGGTGAAGAAGCCATCGAACGCATCGAGCGACTGCAGCGAGAGCGTGTCGGTGGTCTCGCGGCGGCGGCCCGATTGCGGCTCGAAGGGGATGCGCAGCTCCTCCGCGCTGTCATCGACGAGGTAGAATTCGAGCTCGGTCGCCACGACGGGCGCGAGCCCGCGCGCCCGATACCGCTCCAGCACCGCGTCGAGCGCGTGGCGCGGATCGCCGGCAAAGGGCGTGCCGTCATCGTGGAACATCCACATAGGCAGCAGCGCGCTCGGCCGCGCGAGCCAGGGCATGGGCAGGAAGCCGCGCGCGGTGGGCCGGATGAACCCGTCCGCATCGCCGGATTCGAACACCAGCGGGCTGTCGGCGACGTCCTGGCCCTTGATGTCGATGCTCAGCGCCGAAAGCGGCATGCGCGCCCCGCCCGTGAGCGCCTTGTCCGCAAAGCGCGCCGCGATGCGCTTGCCGCGCGCCTGGCCGTTGAGATCGCAGGCAGCGACGCGGATCGTCGTGACCTCGGGATGGGCGCTCAGCCAGTCGGACATGGATCACCTGATGTATTGCGGACGAAACCGAAAGCGCATCCGTTGCGCGCGCGGAAGATGCCGGTTGAGCCGGGCATTGACCAGCCCGAACAGCCCGATGATCGCGAGAGTCAGTGCGACGAAGTAAAGCCCCACCAGCGGATAGGCGACGAAGGGGTTGAAGGTCTGATCGACGAAATACCGCGCGTAGTAGAGCGCATCGCCCGATTGCTGGCGCGCCGGGAAGGCCGACAGGAACACCAGCGTCGTCGCATGGGTCAGGAAGATCGCCTCGTTGGTATAGGACGGCCAGGCCAGCCGCAGCATCGTCGGCCAGACGATCCGCCGGAACCGCGACACCCCGGTGAATCCATGCGCATCGGCGGCCTCGAGATCGCCGCGCGGCACCGCGCGCAGCGCGCCGTAAAACAGCTCGGCCGAATAGGCCGCCGTGTTCAGGATCAGCACCAGCAGCGCGCCCACCTGCGCGATGGTCAGCCAGCGCGTCTCGGCGGTGATGGTGGTGACCAGAAGGTTGATCTCGATGCCCTCGCGCGGCAGCAACACGAAGGCCGAGTAGAAGAAGAAGAACTGGATGAAGAGCGGCGAGCCGCGAAACACGAAGATGAAGCCCGAGCACGGATAATGCAGCCAGCCCTTGCGGCTGTATTTGCCCAGCGCCAGCAGCGTCGCCAGAACGAACCCCACCGCGATCGCGACCACGGCGTGATAGATGTTCCAGATCATGCCCGAACCGATCAGCACGACCTGATCGCAAAAGGTGATGTCGAGCCCGCGCGGCAGGAGTGGCTCGGCATAGTCGCGCCCCAGCGCGCGCAGCGCATAGCCCTCGAAGCTCTCCCAGCAGGTCCGGCTCATGCCCGCGCACTTTCGGCCGTGGCCAGCCCGCGCCCGACACGGCGGGTAAGCCGCTCGAAGAAGATCTGGCTCGCCCAGGTCACCGCGAGATAGAAGACCAGCACCGCGAGGAAATACCACACCCG